>SKER01000216.1_pt1 | contig 75139 bp, 76 predicted proteins | sample 4826961 | NCBI WGS metagenome assembly SKER01 (sample SAMN11008804, study PRJNA524170) | human gut metagenome | biome: Human fecal sample; material: Feces; isolation source: fecal sample from pouch patient p47 | host: Homo sapiens | place: Israel: Tel-Aviv | collected 2016-11-16
ATATTCCCAAGGGAGACCGTATGGATAAGTACAGTGTGGAAGATATTGCTAAGATCGAGGTATGGTGCAACTCTCTTCCTCGGAAGATCTTAAACTACAAGACTCCAGAAGAGTACTTTGACACCGAGCTTGACCGCATTTACCGGCGTAGATAGTCAAAATCTGCCAGATGTTATGGTAAGTGTTCAATTTATTCTTGCAATTGGCGAAATTATCAATTCTATGCGACTAATACGGTTTATAAGTCAGCAAACTCCGACTTAAAAGTAGAAGTTTCTAAAAATAAAGGCTTTGGATACGATATAAAAGCAACGAATATTGGAACTAAGAAGATATATTATCCGAGTGTAGATGTATTCCTTTTTAAAGATGGGGAAGTAATCTATGAGCATGAAACTCTAATGGAACCAGATGACGCTGATGGTCTACAGCCAGGTGAGTCAATTACTAAGTCATTTCAATCATATGATTATGATGATGTAGAATTATCTTACACGTCATCGTATGACAAATAGTTTTCGGTGATCAACCCACTAACCTTAACTTAACCAAAAAAGGATCTACCTTCTCGATGAAGATAGATCCTTTTTTATATGTAATTTACTTCTTAGTAAACGATCACAGGCATGTGCACCTTAACCGCGTCCCAAACGGACTTGATTTCACTAGGCCGGATGTTGACGCAGCCGTGTGACCCGCCTTTCAGGTAGGCCGTGCTTGACCAGTCGGTCCGCCATGACGCGTCGTGCAGCCCGCAGCCGCTCATCGTAAACGGCATCCAGTAGTTGACCTTAGAAGCGTAGTTCGACCCGTTGTCGTTCTGCCCTCTTAAAGTAGCGTCCTTCTGCTTGTACATGATGTACCAAACCCCAGTAGGCGTAGCGTTGTCGCCCTTGTTGGCCGTCCCCGTAACCACGTCAGATACAGTTACGACCACCTTGCCGTTGACAACCACCCACATGTCCTGGCTGGCGATTGACACAACCACATAGCTGTTGCCCAGCCCATTGTTGCTCTTGCCGTAGCCCAGACCTTGCGTGGTGTAGCCTTCACCATAGATGTGGTTCTTCCCGTCAATGGTCTTCTTGCCAGTCTCATAAGCTGACAGAACCGCCTTCTTGGCGCTGGCCGTCCAGATCCCCCAGCCGTAGCTCTGGTTGGTAACGGTGATGGTTGACCCGGCTGGCGTCTTGAACTTGTAGCTCTTGCCCAAAGTCTTGACTTCCTTGTCCATGGCGTTCAGTTTCGCCGTCAGCTTGCTTGCGTCGTCGTAGTGGACAGCGCCGCTGTAGTAGCTGACTTGGGTCAAGTAGTCTTTAGCTGCCAGGGTAAAAGTCTTCCCCGCCACAGAGTAGTCCACGCTGGCCGCGGTAATGGCCTTCAGCTTGCTCTTGCCCTTCTTCAGAGCCGTGTTCTCGTAATTGTAGCTCTGGTCAGTCGGCAGCTGGGTGTACTGCTTGTCAAAGTACTTCTGGACCTGCTCCTTGCTGATAGTTGTCAGCTTGCTGTCACGAACAGCACTGATCTTGCCGTCCTTGTAGACCAGCTTGTTGACAGCCTTGTCCTGGATCTTTTCGACCGCTTGGTCAACCGTCAGCTTGCCCACCTTGACGCCATAGATAGTGACGTTAGCGTTGAAGTGCTTCTTGTTGTATGCCACCTGCTTCTTGTTTTCCGCCAGAACGGTTGCCTGGTGCTGTTGGTAGGCATTGTGGCCCCAAATACCCGCGCAGGCCAGGACGATAACCGCCACACCCGCGATAATCAGGTATTTGCTGCCTTGAGTATTTTTCTTCCGGTAGTCTTTGCGAGAAGTCATTAATAACTCCAATCTGTTCATTCAAAAGATTGTGTTCAGTATAATACGAATCTCTTAGCGATTAAAATGTACGGAGAGATATTTAATATGAATTTAAAATTTTGTCTCCGCGATATCGTCCTCCGGCCGGTGGCCTTGAATCCGCACCAGTTGCCAGGCAAAAGGACTTTCTTGCTTCTTTAACTGAACCGTCAGGACTCCGTTTTCAAAAACAAATTCACATTCTTCCCGGCCGTCGATCCATTCGATCCGGTTTGGCGCTTCCGTCAAGCCAGTCACCTTGACCTCTGCAGGATAAGGGGCCTTTAAGAAAAGGTAGGCCTGGTAGGGCGCGTGCCGGTTGGTCAAGACAAAAGCCTCTGCCGCGTCAGCTGACAAGTCACTTTCCTGGCCTTCATTAACCGCGTGGCCAAACTTGTGCATCCAGGCGTTCAAAGCGTCTAAAGCCGCTTGGTCAGCTTCGTCTTCGCCGTCCACGTCAACGACTAAGGCCTGGCCGGCCTTTCTGGCAGCTAGCAAAGCGTCCACGACTTCATCTGCCTTGTAGTGCTGGCCAGCTTGGTCTGGCAGGTAGGCGATGGTGTACTTTTCGCAGGCCGCTTTTAATTCTTCCCGGCCGCTGACGGCGCGGGCACCGATGTCCCTTGCCCGGCGGACCAGAGCATCCGCGTTTACATTTGCCCCAGTTGGGTTAAAATTTAAGATAATCGCAAAATCAGGGTTGATCATGCTTGCTCCTCCTTATTGTTAAACACATGTTTTATTTTACTAGATTATTAATAGGATGTAAAAAATGAAGATTGTAATTTCCCCCGCTAAAAAAATGCAGACAGACGGCGGCTTTTTGCCGAAAAGCCAGCCCGTCTTCCTCGACCAGGCTGAGGAGCTTTGGTCCTATTTGCATTCCTTAGATCAAGCTGATCTGGAAAAAGTCTGGCGGGCCAATGCCAAAATCACCGAAGAAGCCCGGCAGATGCTGGCTGCTGACCTAACTCAGCCGCAAGTACCAGCCCTCTTTGCCTACAGTGGCCTGCAGTACCAGTACCTGGCCGCCGATGTTTTAGACCAAGCCGGGCTAGACTACGTGGATCAGCACCTGCGCGTTTTGTCCGGTCTTTACGGCAGCCTTCGCCCCTTTGACGGGATCGTGCCCTACCGCCTGGAAATGAAGAGCCCCCTGCCTGCCTTTAAGTATAAGAGCCTTTATGAATTCTGGGGAGAAAAAGTTTACCAAGAGCTCTACCAAGATGATTCCGTGGTCCTCAACCTGGCTTCCAAGGAATACAGCCATCTCCTGACTCCGTTCTTAAAAGAGGGAGACCGCTTGCTTGAGGTCGTCTTCCAGGAAGAGAAAAACGGCAAATGGCGGACCCAGGCAACTCATGCCAAGATGGCCCGGGGCCGTTTAGTCCGTTGGCTGGCGGAAGGGGGCCGGGACTTGTCCGACCTGCCGGATTTTACCGACTTCGGCTATGCCTTTGCCCCTGACCAAAGCGGGGCAGACCGGGTCGTTTTCCGGAAGAAGGCATGACGATTTTTCACAAAGTGCGAAAAAAGAAAAAAATTTTACACTTTTAAAGGGCTGGAAAGCGCTTGCTGACCAGCCTTTTTTCTTTTGTGCAATAAATCATAAAATTGACAACGCTTTCAGATGTGATTTAATAGAAACGGAGATTGAAACACAAAAAAGAAAACTGTAAGGTGAGCTAGAATGGAATATCATAAGTTAACTGCTGAAGACATTGAAAACTTGCGCGGCATGATCGCCGACCCAGAACGTTTTATTACTGAAGTAACTGAACACTGGGACCACGACCAATTCAAGACTGTCCGGGCTATGCCTGACCTGGTAATCCAGCCAACCACGGCTGAAGAAGTAGCCAGCGTCTTGAAGTATGCCAGCGACCACGAAATTGCCTTGACTCCACGGGGCAACTCAACTGGTTTGATGGGGGCTAACTTGACTGTGCACGGCGGGATCTCCCTGGATATGGTTAAGATGAACAAGGTTATCGACTACGACCCAGCCAGCTTGACCATCACTGTTCAACCAGGCATCCGTTTGAACCAACTGGAAGAATTTTTGGCAGACAAGCCATTTACCTACATGCCAGCACCAGCCATGCACTGGGCTACTGTAGCCGGCAACATCAGCACCAACGCCGGCGGCTTGAAGGCTATCAAGTACGGGGTAACCCGTGAACACATCCGGGAAGTCAAGGTTGCCTTGACTGACGGCAAGGTCTACAAGTTCGGTTCCAAGTCAGTTAAGTCATCATCCGGCTACTCCTTGAAGGACCTGATCATCGGTTCTGAAGGGACTTTGGGCGTGATCACTGAAGCTGTTCTCCGTCTTTACCCAAGACCAAAGCACGCTTTGAACGCCATCATTCCTTTCCCGACTTTGGACGATGCCATCCAGTCAGTGCCAGCTATCCTGGCTTCCGGCGTTGTGCCAACCACTGTTGAATACATAGGCCGCAAGGTCTTGAACCTGTGGGAGAAGTACTACGACGCTACTTTCCCAATCAAGGAAGGCGACGGCTTCATCATCCTGGGCATCGACTCCTTCACGGCCAGCGACGCTGAAGCCCAATTGGCTCAAGCTTTGGAAGCAGTCAAGCCATTCCACGCTTTGAAGGAAACTGTCTTGAACGCTGAATCAGACGAAGCCAAGACCATCTGGGACGCCCGTGAAAAGCTGCTTTTGGCCATCCAAAAGTCAACTCCTAAGATGGACGAAGTCGACGTTTCCGTGCCGATCAACAAGATTCCGCTGGTTCTGCACCGGATCGAAGAACTGGAAAAGGAAGAAGACATGCGGATTCCTAACTTCGGCCACGCCGGCGACGGTAACCTGCACATCTACCTTTGCTCAGACGATATGACTGACGAAGAATTCGCCAAGAAGGGCGACACCGTTATCTCCGAACTCTACAAGACCGCCAAGTCAGTGGACGGCAACATGTCCGGTGAACACGGGGTTGGCTACGCCCGCCAGAACTACTACGAAGACTTCTACGGCAAGGACTACACCGACTTGCTCAGAAAGGTCAAGGGCCTCTTCGATCCTAAGGGCATCCTTAACCCAGACAAGATCTTCCCGTTAGACTAAAGCACGGCTCCCTCCGCGCGGCAAGCTTCAAAAATCCGAAGTAAAAATAATCAAGAACTAATCAACTAAGCAAATCAAGAATTAACCAAAAACCGAAAAGAACAAGTACCTAACAGTAAGTATATAAAAACAACAAAACAACAAAACAACATTTTAATTTTTAAGCTTCACAAATTAATTATCACAGGGAAGGGCTGCTCCGGCAGCCCTTTTTTGTGCAAGAAAAATGACACTGCGTCAATTTTCGTATTGACACGGTGTCACTTCAGGCATATACTGGAAAACAATTGAGGGTGACACGGTGTCACGGAGGTGAAAAATGGTCAAGGCAACTTTTGAGAATTTAAGTAAAGACAAGCAGGACCGGGTAACAGAGGCCCTGCTCAAGGAATTCAGCGCCCATACTTTGGCCAGCGCCCAGGTGGCGGGGATCGTTAAGGAAGCCGGGATTGCCCGGGGGGCCTTTTACAAGTACTTTGAGGATTTGACGGATGCTTACCAGTACCTGTTCAAGCTGGCTATGCGGGACCTGCACACGGGTCTGACCGGCCGGATGGGGGCAGACGAGCTCTATCAGATGACCAAGGACTTTGTGACCAAGGCCACTGGCAGCCAGTACTATGACTTGATCCGCCTGCACTACGCGGCTAACGAGGCGCTTTTGCCAAGCAACAAGCCCAAGCAAATGCCGGCCTGTGCCTGGGCGGCCATGGCCCTGTCACACGAGGCGATCAAGGAAGCCTTGCTGGACCCGGACAAGGCAGATTTTTACTTAGACCGGGAGCATGAGGCTTTAGAGAAGCTCTTTAGCCAACATAAATAGGCAAGCTGGGAAAAGACATAAGAAAGGAAGAAAGCAGAAAAAATGTTTTTAGCACTAAAAGAGATCAAGCATGAAAAGATGCGGTACGGCTTGATCGTCTTCATGATTTTTCTGATCGCGTACATGATTTTGGCAACCTGGGGCCTGGCATACGGCCTGGCCCGGGAAAACACGGTGGCTTTGGAAGGCTGGCAGACCAAGAGCGTGGTCTTGAACAAGAACGCCAACCTGTTTATGAACAGTTCGATTTTGACCAAGGACGACTTGAAGAAGATCGACCTGACTGACAAGGAAGCCGTGGTCGGCGAACTGCAGGTAGTGGCCAAGAAGAAGGGCAAGACCGGGATTAACGCCCAGTACATGGGGGTTAAGAAGGGCGAATTTATCTACAAGGACCAGGATGTAATTGCTGGCCGACGGGCTAAGAGCAAGTACGAAGTCACGGCTGACAGCAGCTTTAAGGACAAGGGCTACAAGCTGGGCGACAAGGTGACCTTGAACGGGTCAGACCACAAGTACACGATCGTCGGCTTCGTCAAGGATGCCAAGATTAATATTGAACCGATCATGTGTGGCTTTTTGCCGGCATGGAAGGAATTAAAGAACGTGGCACCGGGGATTGAAGCTTCCGGGATCATTTCCCAGCGGAAGCTGTCTGTTAAGGGGAAGAACTTCAAGGCTTACGGGATTAAGGAATTTACGCAAAAACTGCCGGGCCACTCTGAACAGAACCTGACTTTTGAATTGATGATTGCTTTCATGTTCATCATTTCCCTGGCCATCGTGGCAGTCTTCCTGTACATTTTGACTATCCAGAAGCTGCCGAACTACGCGGTTCTGCGGGCACAGGGCGTGCCGGCCAAGACTTTGATCTGGGCCACGGTCAGCCAGAGTCTGCTTTTGGTAACGAGCGCTTTGGTCCTGGCTCTTTTGGCAATCTGGGGCACGGCGGCCGCGATACCGGCATCTGTTCCGATGGCCTTTACGCCAGGGATTTTCGTGGCGACGATCGGCGGGATGTTGGTAATGGGTCTGCTGGGCGGGCTTAACCCAGTTAGAACGATTTTGAAGATTGACCCGGTACAGGCAATTGGAGGCTAAGATGGCAGCGATTGAAATTAAGAACGTGAAAAAAGTTTACGGGCAGGGGGATGCAGCGACGGTTGCCCTCAAGGGTGTCGACTTCAGCGCGGATACTGGCAACGTGGTTCTGTTGATGGGACCAAGCGGGGCCGGGAAGAGCACCCTGCTGACGATTATGGGTGCCTTGCAGACCGCGACGAGCGGGAAGGTGGAAATCGACGGCCAGGACATCAGCCAGTTGAAGGAAAAGGACCGCAGCCGCCTGCGTTTGAACAAATTGGGCTTTATTTTGCAGGCCTACAACCTGGTGCCTTACTTGACGGTTAAGGAACAGTTCCAGCTGGTGGACAAGGTGAAGAAGACCGGCAACTTGCGCCAGGAAGAATTAAAGGATCTTTTGGCTGACCTGGGGATTGAGAACCTGGTCAAGAAGTATCCGGAGAACTTGTCAGGCGGGCAGAAGCAGCGGGTGGCAATCGCCCGGGCCATGTACGCCAACCCGAAGATTTTACTGGCTGATGAGCCAACGGCATCACTGGACAGTGAACGGGTGGAAGAAGTCGGCCGCTTGTTTAAGAAGCTGGCCAAGGATGACGGGAAGGCGATCATTTTGGTCACACACGACCCGCGGCTGGAAAAATACGCTGACCACATCTATGACATGATGGACGGGCAGTTGACACAAAGAAAATAACAGAAGAAGGCTCCGCTCAGGCGGGGCCTTTTTTGACCGGATACGCAGAAAAATGACCGGATTTGAATTTTTGGCGGAAAAATCTGGAAAAAGGTTGTGATTAAATAAGAAAACGAGTGAGAAATGTGAGGGCGTTAGGGATGGAAAAATAAACGTGGGAGTGCTAATGACACTTCCACGTTTATTTTTATTCCGAATTCTACAAAAGTCAAAAGAACCGTACTACCCAAATTTTGGATAATACGTTTCTTTCTTGATGTCAATCCCTTAACTTAATGACATTGGATTGGAATATAGTCCAATTAGGGGCTTTTTAGCTGTATTGGTCAAGTATGGCAGCCAGCCGCTCTTTAAAGCTCCTTCTTAGCTCTTCTGGCGTGATGATTTTCGCATTCAGTCCAAAAGTCAAGAGATAGTCAATTAAGTACTCAAAGGTGCGTGGCGTATATGAACCGGTCAAATAAGTAGTCCCGCCTTCATGCTCAAGCTGCATATTTGGGTAGAGATTTTTCAAAAAATGTTCCTGGCCCCGGTGGTTGAGGAGAATTTTAAATTCCTGGCCTGAATTGTCGTGTTCAAACTCTAGCTGCTTTTGCTTCAATTCAGCCAAACTAAGCTTATTAGGAACGGCAGCCTGCTCAGTACAATCCTGCAATTGGTCGCAGCGGTAGTTCCAAAAGGCCTGGCCCACCAAGTCATAGGCCGCAAACAACCAGTTGCCATCCCTAAAAAAGAGTTGGCAGGGTTGCAGCAGGACTTGCTGGCCCTTGAAGTTGGCCCGGACCAGGGAGTCGTGCAGGATTGACTCCATCAGCAGGCGCAAGTAAGGGTTGTGGTGAACAGCCGGGGTGTTGAAGAAGGAAACCGCTGCTTGTGAGGCTAAGGCCTGCTGCTGCCGGCTCGGTGCCAGGTTCTTGAGCAGCTTTTGGCTGATCATCTGGAAAGATTCGTTAAACGGGGTTTCTTTTAGCTGCTCCATGGCTTTGAGCGCGAAAAATATCGCGGCAACCTCATCCGAATTGAAGTATATCTTGGTCAGCAGGTCCTCTTGAATCAGTGAATAGCCGCCAGCCCGGCCTGCTTCGGCGTATAAGGCCAAGCCAAGTTCCTCCAGGCTGGCAATGTCCCTTAGGGCCGTCCGCTTGGAAATCTGAAAGTTGTCCATCAGGTCCTGCAGGTTAAAGCGCTTCTTGTCACTTAAAAAAATCAGCTCTTGATTAAGCCGCTCAGATTTTTTCAATTTTTTCTCCTTATTTTTGCTAAAAGGTGCCGTAAATTGGCACCTTTTCATTTTATGATATCTACAACAAGAAGAAAAGGAGAATTTAAATATGTTAGAAGAAAGCACTACTTTAACCCAAAACTTTTTGGAGGTAATCAGCGATCCGCAACCAGTAACGATCGTTTCCTACCAAGCCAGTCCAGCTCATGTGGTCAACACCTGGAGCAGCTACATCAAGGTGGTTGATGACTCAACCTTCCTCGTGCCTGCTGCTGGGATGCGGTCGATTGAAGCAGATATTGCGGCTCAAAACAGCCAGCTGATCCTGACCTTCGGCTCCATGAAGTTTGAAGGCACTGAAGGTCCAGGCCGTGGCTACCACGTTTATGCTAATGGCGAATTCGTTGAAGCCGGCGAGTACTTTGACCTCATGAAAGCTGATCTGCCTTGGTTGCGGAAGGTCCTGGTTGTCCACGTGCAAGAAGTTAAGCAAAAAATCTAAACTAAATAACTGACAAGAAAACCCCCTGGTTGGATGAAAATCAACCAGGGGGTTAGTGTTTAGGAGCTTTTTGGCCATCTCCGGCTTGGGCTGAATGAACTGTCGACATGTTTCCAGCTTGTATCACCATACTGCCGGATGATTGGCAAGGCTTTGCAGCAGCTTAATGTAGCTGCTTGATGCAAACGATACGAAGACACTGAACGGTCTAAGCAGCACCAGCTTGGACTATCAAAAGATCTTGCAGTCCAAATTAAGTTGGCAAGGCATTGCTAAAGAAACAGGAATCCCCTATTCTACAGTTAGGACGATGGCCCAGCCCGACTAGACCTCTGGAATACCAGCATTGTCCTAAATGGCAAGCTGTTCACTGATGAAAAGTACCAAGACATGTCAACCACGGCCAAGCTTATTTATGGCTATCTGATTCGCCCTGCGCAAAAGCGCTACAAGGATGAAGCGGGAAGAGTTGATGAAGAAAATGATTTTTTGGCTAAGATATCCCAGTCTTGTCTGATAAACCCAAAAAATGTAGCGGCGATCAACTTGCGCAAACGGACTATTGTCATGCTAAATGGTGAGAGCCTCAGCTTTTCACGGAGGTTCCGGCATGAAATGGACAAATTGGTTGACGAATATAATTGGAAGGTCGAAATGTCGGCCAAAACGGCTGCTCCGTTAGGAAAATAACAATTGTTAGCGGGAACATATAGTAAAACTACCATCAAAATGATAAACTAGACAGTGATGATTTCGCTTACATATTTTAGTCTGAATATCATTTTGAGGTTGATTTATGTTTAGAATTTTTGATTTGCTAAAGAGCAGGGCCCGGCTGAGCAAGGTTCTGGCTCCGGTCCAGGGCAGGTTGTTCCCGCTCGAGGACGTCAACGATGAGATTTTTGCTAGCAAGGGACTGGGCGAGGGCTTCGCGGTTCAGCCGTCCAGCGACTTGATCTACGCTCCCTTGAATGGCACGGTTACTTCTTTGTTTCCGACCAACCATGAGATTGGCATCCGGACTAAGGAAGGACTGGATCTCTTGATCCACCTGGGTTTGAATACGGTAGAGCTAGGCGGGGTCGGCTGCGACATTTTAGTTGAAGCCGGCCAGGAAGTTAAAAAGGGGCAGCTATTGGCGACTATGAACCGTAAGTTGCTTCGCGGGCTCGGCTACGACGATACGGTGATCGTGACTTATACCAACGACCAGATCCTCAAAGGGGTCTCGGCACCGGTCTTCTTCAGGGAGATCAATGCCAAAAGAGCGGTCCAGACGATCAGCTACCATTAATTTAGATGAAGAAACAGGCGTGAAAGCAGCAATGGTGCACTTTCACGCCTGTTTTTGTATTTAACATAATAAAAAAGTGATTTTCATCTAAATAAAATCTTAACTTGTAAACAAGAGATGACAGAACTACAATTTTTATTGACTATTAATTGTTCAATATGGAGGAGGATAATTGTGTATATTAGAGAGCGACTAAAGTCGCCAAAAGTGTATATAGGGATAGTAATAGGCACGATAATTGTGCTTTCTCATTTTATTTCTGACTATTTCGTAATTAAACCACAGCTAGATGGAAACGTTACTTTTTTCACGCCGTATACACGATGGATTGGCTATGATACTGCTGCAATGACAACTTTTTATTATACTTTGTTGCCATTGTTAGCCTGTTTGACAGCCAACCAGCTTTTCTATCAAGATCTAAAAAGTGGTTTTATCAAGCATGCGGTTAAAGAACAAGGAGTCGCAAAGTACAGCCTTTCCCACTTGGGGATCAGCTTCTTGGCAGGCTTTTTGACAGTATCCTTGCCGCTGCTCCTGGACTTTGTGCTTTATTACTGCAGCTTGCCTAATATGAAGCCAGATCCTGTTTTAAATATGAGCGCGGGTGTTACGTCAGATTTAACCTATCTTGCTGGTCTGTACTATTCAAATCCCTTGCTGCACGTAGCTTTCTACCTATTCCTGGCAGGACTTGCCGGGGGCTTGGCCGCTACCATTTCTTTGGCTGTAACGTGCTTTATCAGCAATTATTTTACTGATGTAGCCATGGCCTTCCTGTTGTCGCTGATTTTTAACGCCTTTTCAGCAGCAACGACTTCGGCACTTTTTTCGCCAAACCTTTTTGTCATACCAGTTTGCCCGCTTTACATTCCTTCTTTATCGATAGCTCTGTCAGAGCTACTTTTAGGAACGCTTCTGTTTAGCTTGATCTATCTTTATGGGGTAAGACGCCATGTCTTTAGTTAACTACTTGCGGCAAAAGAGCGGATCCTGGCTGGCGATAAAAAGTATCTTGTTTGTGCTGATCTGGGCAGGGGTTTACACAATTTTGATTCTGTCAAATGCAAAAATCGTTGAGCCTGGCACGCCTGCTTTAAGCAATGCCCGTTTGACTGTCAGCAATCTTCACAACCAGCTTTATTTCTTTGCCCCTTTGCTGATAGTCAGCAGCCTGCTTTTCTTCAGCCGCCCTCAAAGCGTTGAATTTTTCTACTTGACCTTGAAGAAGCGGCTGCGGCAGTACTTGCTGATCTATACCATTCTTGAAACCATCCTGCTCATCAGCAGCTTTTTACTCAGCTTCGTGATTTCAGCTTTTGTGACGAAAGCGCCACTGGCTTCACAAATCGGCTTAGAAACCTTGCTCTTGCTGGCGCATTATTTAGGCGTTTTTGCCTTGCTCTTCTTTTTAGAGACCGCGATCTTCCTGGCTGGTAAATTGCGGGCTGGAGCGGCAATTGAAGCCTTGCTTTTGCTGGATGCCTTTTGCCTGGACCGGTTGGGCTGGTCTGTTTTCTTAAATCATGGTCTGGCAATTGTTCCTGGCCAGGGCTTCTTCGTGACCGCTCCGGCAGTCTACTTGGCTTATGACCTCTTGCTTTACTACTATCTGGCCAGCCGGGCCTTCTACCAGGAGGTCAAATATGCTTAACAAGACCCTATTAACAAGGAACTTGCAGCTGTACTGGCATAACATCAAGTTCCGCTTTCTTATCGTTTATCCGGCAATGCTCTTGCTTTTGACCTTTAAAAGCTGGCAGGGGATGGCCGGGATCCGGCTCTTTTCCGGCGTTTTGCAGGTCCCAGGAGCAATCGTCTTTCCTTTTGACTGGCTCTTTATAATGCTGGCTGTCTTTTTAATCATTGGTGACAGCCCCCGGGAGCTCTTCCTGAAGGACTATCCAATTGTTAGTCGGGTTCCTGCTGGCAGCTATCTGGCGACGATTTATTTTATGAATGCCAGCTTGACGGTCATGATTTGGCTGACTTGGCAGCTTTTTGGTGGCTTGCCGCTAATCTTTTCTTTAGAAATGCTGTTGATTTTTCTGGCCTTGACTGCCCTGTACGCCAGTTTGCAGTTCTTTATCTCATCCTTGCTGGATCTGGGACTGTACGCGGCAGTATTTATACTAGCGATTCTGGTCAACCAGCTGCCTTTTCTGTCCAGCTTGATGTATTTGCGCTACTCAGCTCACTGGGCGGACGGCCTGCTTGGTTCTGGCCTCTGCCTATTGGCAGCCTGGATTCTCAGTCGAATGATAAAATATATCGATTTTTCTTTGGAGTAAAAAATGATGAAAATTATAGAAGTTGACCATGTCACCAAGCGCTTTAAAAACAAACTGGCCCTTAATGACGTTTCCTTCAGCATTGATGCTGGCAAAATTTATGGCTTCCGAGGCCCCAATGGGTCAGGCAAGTCCGTGACCTTCAAAACCGTTCTCGGCTTTATCCGGCCAAACTCCGGGACTGTCAAAGTTTTGGGCAAAAAAATCCGCCAGGACGTCATCTTTGCCCCGGACACCGGCTTCGCGATTTCTGAATACGGTTTGCTGGAAGACAAAACCGGCCTGGAAAACCTCAACCTGCTCAAAGTCTTGAACGATGACCAAAGCGGCCAGGCAGAAGCGATCTTGCAGCGGGTAGGCCTGGATCCAGCCAATCCCTTGAAACTGAAAGAGTATTCTCTGGGCATGCGGCAGCGGCTTTTGATCGCGGCCGCCCTCCTAGGCGACAAGCAGATCCTCCTTTTTGATGAGCCAACCAATGCCCTCGACGAAGATGGGCAGGACTTTTTGGCCCGGCTCCTGCTGGAATTGAAGGACCAGGGCAAGACCATCCTCGTCTCCAGCCATGACAAAGACTTCCTTAACCGGGTCGCCGACCACATCTTCGTCTACAGTGAAGGCAAGATTGTCAAAGAATTGGAGCAAGATCATGAAGTTGAAGCATAAAGGAATCTGGTTCTCTGCAATCTTTCTCTTGTGCCTGCTGGGCCTTTTCCTAAGCAAAAAACATATCGACCAAGTCTACCAGAACTTGCAGGTCTCCCAAACTGAAGTCAGTCAGACTGCCTATAGCAAGGTTAGCCAGAATCTGGCTGTCAAAAGCGGGCAGGGCAAGACTGAAGGAGGCAACTACCTGGCAACCATCTACGTCAAGGCCAAGACTGGGCAGAAGCTGTCCAGAAATGATTTCTACCTTTATCGAGGGCTGAAAGAGGGAGCGACCATGATCGACTCTTTAAAAATCAATGGCCAGGCAACTAGCCGCCTGCGATCCGGCGTAAACAAGGTCCAGGTCAAAGCCCCGAAAAACGGCAATGAGCAATATCTCTATTTGCTCGTTAACCCCCAAAAAGGCAAGTACGTCAAATATCATTTCAATCTGCAAAAATGAAAAATAGAAGTTAGAACAGCAAAAAATAGGCGCGAAAGCAGCAATGGTGCACTTTCACGCCTTTTTTAATATGCTTTTTTACAAGTTCGGGTCCATCTGGAAGCTGAGCGGGGAATCACCCGTCTGCTGGGTAATCAAGCTGCTGATCAGCTTGTTGTAGATGTCCGTCACCGTCTTGGCCATCTTGGCATTGGCCTCATCCGCGATCGCCGTGGCCTGGCTTGGGTCAGCATGCAGCTTCTGGTCGTATTCATAGCGGAGGCGCAGGACCTTTTCCTTGGCTTCCGTCTGGGCGTTGGCCAGTTCCTTGCCGTACTTGCCCCAGTTCCGGTCAACCAGAACCCCGGCCAGCTTGAAGATCCAGTAGGCAGAGTTCGGGCTGTAGTCGACCTTGCCGTTGCCCCACATGTAAGGCACCTTGGTCCCCTGCGGGAAGAAGGGAATGTAGACGCTCTGCGCCGTAACCCCCATGGCCAGCCAGTGGTACATGTCCTCGCCCTTAAGCTGCAAGAGGTGGGATTCCTGGGTCGTCGCCACCCCGATCGGCCGGAAGCTTGCCTGGCCCGCGTTCTTCGGGTTGGTCAAGTCATATTCCGTATCGCTGTAGTGGCTGGCCAGTACCGTCTGGGCGTCCTGGACGCTGAGCGGCCGGTCCGCCTTTTGAATAAATGGCAGGTCAAAAGATTGCGGCTCCTGCTTAACTGACGGGGTCAGCAGCTTCTGCCCGTACCAAACCCGCGGGGTGTTGTAGTGCAGGTCGCTCTCGCTTCTCGTGCCAAAAATTTCCCGCCAGTTGAACTTGGCTTCCTTTGGCCACAGCTGGTGCTCATAAACGAATTCCTGCAGGCCGGCTGAATAAAGGAAGTTGGCCGGATCCTTAAAGTCGATCTCCTGAATTGACAGCTGGTTGGCAACCACCGTGTAGGAGTCGTCCGGGATTCTCTGGGCAACCCAGTGGTGGCCGGACCCAATTTCCAAGTACCAGGCCTCGTCTCTGTCCGCAAACAGAATCCCGTTTGATTCAGCCGCCCCGTACTTTTCCACGATTTCGCCCAAGCGCTTGACCCCTTCTTGGGCCGTCTTGACGTAAGGCAAAACAATAGTCACCATGGCTTCTTCCAGCAGGCCCTTTTCAGCGTCAAAGGGGTCGATGGCCAGAACCCGCTCGTTGGCATAAGCACTTTCCGTAGCACTCATTGCCACATGGTACTCATTGATCCCGTCTTCTTCAAAAAGCCCGTACTTTTTCGTCCATTCTGGAGTGGATGAATATGCAAAGGCCTCCTCTGGCAAATCAATTGTGAACTTGTTATCATGTGACTTGAAAGTCTGGGCTCCTGCTTGCCGCTGGTGGAAGGCCAGGTGCTTGGGCCAGGCCGTCCGTGAGTCTTCATTGCGGCCAATAATCACGCTGCCGTCTAGGCTGGCCTTTTTCCCGATCAAGATTGAAGTGCAGGATGAACGTCCGTGTGTTGTCATAATTTGTCCTCTTTTCTCCTTTTGCTCTTGTTTAGATTTTACCTTATTTTGCCTCCGCCCGCAGGGACGGGGTTTATCTGCTTAACTTTTTACTAAAAATACGCCGCTGGTTAGATATTGTGCTAATATATGAATTAGTACGAATAAGCGTTTTTTATAGGCTGATTGCCGATGATCCATTAGTCTAAGCTAATAGGATCAGCTTGAAAAGCTTGGTCTGGTTAGGAATGAAATATTAAAGTGCTTTCAGAACATGATGAAATTAGGTGGAGCAGATGATGGCCAGAAGGAAAGAAATTGATCGCGAGCGAATATTGGACATCGCCTACAAGAAGGCCTTGACCGACGGGATCGAGAATCTGACTGCCCGCAGCATTGCCCAGACTGGCCACTTTTCAACTCAGCCGATCTATTTGGAATTCAAGAACATGGATGGCCTGCGCAAGGAAGTGCTTAAGCGCGTCTCCTGCACCTTGCGCGATGAAATCCTGCAGAAGAAATTTATTGGCGAGCCCTTATACGATGTTGACCTCTCCTACCTGCAATTTGCCCGCGACCACCGGAGCCTGTTCTCAACGATTTTCGTCAATGGGGAATTTGGTGACGACTTAATCCGCGATACCTTGATGGACCTGGGCCACACCAAGCTCCGCGAACAGTACCAGCGCGACCTTGACCCGGAACTGGAGAAGTGGCTCATCGCCCTCAACTGGATTATCGTCAACGGCCTGGCCGTAATGCTGGTCGATGGCCTGATTGACTATGACCAGGACAACTTCGTCCGGATCATCAAACGGCAGCTGGAAAGCCTTTTTGACCGCTGATCCATTTAAAAAATTAAACTATCAATCGGGCATTTCTATCCTTGTAATTTTTTCACAAAAACCCTGCTGAAATCCCTTTAATTTGGGTATAATAAGGTGAGTAATGGAAAATCTGAAAGGTGGTTTTTATGAAAGTTTTAGCTCTTAACGGATCTAACGCTGACAAGTCTTATAACGAAATGCTGCTGAAGTTCATTGCCAAGCACTTCGCTGATAAGTATGATTTTGAATTCGCGACCGTGAAGGGGTTGCCGATGTTTAAGGAAGGCCAGGAAGACCCGGCTGACGTGGCCAAATTGAGTGACCAAGTTGCCGCTGCTGACCTGGTTTTGATCGGGTCACCGGAACAACAGCACTCAGTAACCAGCGCTTTGAAGAGCGCCCTGGAATGGCTGTCAACCAACACTCACCCCTTCAACGGCAAGCCAGTCGTTATCGTGTCAACTTCACCGCTGGCCCAAGGGGGTGCCCGGTCACAGACCAAGCTGAAGACGATTTTGGCTTCCCCAGGCCTGCACCCGGTTGTCTTCAACGACGATGAATTCATGATGGGCGGGGCAGCTACTGCCTTTGACGAAAACGGTGATTTGAAGATTCCCGGTACCGTTGACTTCCTGGAACACTTCTTTGACGAAGTCGACGCCTGGTACGCACAAATCACGAAGTAAGTGGGGGGATTGCCAAATGAAATTATTAGCTATTGTCGGAACTAATGCCGATTTTTCTTTCAACCGTCTGCTCTGCCAGTTCATCGCCAAGCGCTTTGGCGATAAGGCGGAAATCGAAGTCGCTGAAATTGGCGACCTGCCAGCCTTCTACAAGGAAGGGCAAGCTGATGCCCGCGTTGCGGCATGGCGGGAAAAGGTTGACCAGGCTGACGGCTTGATCATCGCTACTCCAGAATACGACCACGCTATTCCAGCTGCTTTGAAGAGCGCTTTGGAATGGCTGGGCAGCCACGCTGGCAGCAAGGTTATGGCCTACAAGCCAGTCTGCGTTGTAGGCGTGTCCTTGGGCGGCCAAGGCGCTTCCCGCGCCCAGGAAGATGCCCGGGAAATCCTGCTGTCTCCGGACATGACGGCCAACGTTTTGCCAGGCAACGAATTGCTGATCGGCCAGGCTTACAGCAGCTTTGACAAGGAAAGCGGCGACCTGGTTGACGAAGCTTCAATCGCTCAGCTGGACAAGGTTATGGAAGCCTTCTTTGCTTTCGTTGCCCAAGCCAAGAAGTAATGTAAAAGAAAAACTGCAAAATAAGGCGGATAGCTTGGCGCTTCCGCCTTGTTTTGTTTTAAAATTGTAGGGAGAAGTGAAGGAGGAGAAAAGATGGCAGAGGAGCTTTTACCCTTGAAAACAGTCCGCAATCCCCGGGACCTTGGCGGCTATACCGGCTTTGCCGGCAGGAAGATCAAGGCCGGACTTTTGCTGCGGACCGGGACGGTCGCAACGATCAGTGAAGAAGATGGCAATTATTTGCGGGCCCGCGGGGTGAAAACCATCATCGACCTCCGTTCTCCGCAAGAATGCCGCAAGCGGCCGGATAAAAAGCTAGCCGGGATCCAGAACGTCAATATCCCCGTTAACAGCCGGGACCAGACCAAGGCCGGGGCCAGCCTGGCGGAATTAGCCAGGCAGTACGGCCTAGACCCCCTGGCTGGCTTCCGCCATATGGTGGAAAGCTACCGGCTGATGGTGACGGAAGAGCACGCCCAGGCGGCTTTTGGCCAGGTTTTAGCCTATCTGGCTGAAACTGAAGGCGGAACTATTTACCATTGCTCGGAAGGCAAGGACAGGACGGGCCTGGTGACTGTCTTTTTGCTGACAGTTTTGGGGGTTGACCCGGAAACCATCCGCCAGGACTATCTTTTATCCGCTCCCTACCTTAACGGCTACCGGGCCAAAAGGGACAAGGAAGCCCGGGAAAACGGGGAAAGCCTGGTGCAGCGGGCCAACCTTAGGTCTCTGGGCACGGTCAACAATGAGTACTTAGACAGCGCCTTGATCACCATCGACCAGGAATATGGCGGCATGGAAGCCTTTTTGACCCGGCAATTGGGCGTAACGCCCGTCCTTCGTGACCAGCTCCGGGCCAAGTATCTAGAAGAGTAAGGATTTAAAAAATGGTAATCATCAAATACATATCAACTGACCAAGTCATGGCCCAGCACAAGGCCATGGGGACCCACATCAGCCTGCAGATCTACGGGGCAAGGGAAGACCCGGAAAAGATCCTGGACCAGACCAAGGCCCTAATCGACCACTTTGAAGACCTGCTGACGGTCAACCGCAAGCCGGACCACCCCCGCTACGGCCTGTCCGAAGTAACCCGGGTCAACGACCAGGCGGGCAAGGAGGCCGTGCAAGTCTCCAGCAGCGTTTACGGCTTGATCAAGCTGGCCGTTGAGACCAGCCGGGAAAACTTCGGCTTCAACGCCTTAATCGGCCCCCTGGTTAAGCTCTGGTCCATCGGCTTTCAGGATGCCCGCGTGCCAAGTGACGCGGAAATCCAGGAGAAAATGAAGCTGATCGACCCCTGGATGGTCGAATTAAATGACGATGACCACACGGTCTTTTTGAAGCAGGAAGGCATGGAGCTGGACCTGGGCGGGATCGCCAAGGGCTGGACGGCCGACCGGATCAGGGACCTCTGGTGGGCTTACGGGGTCGAAGCCGGCATCATCAACCTGGGCGGCAATGTCCTCTTCGTCAACCCTTGCCCGAAGCGGACCAACGGGATGTGGACGGTAGGCGTCCAGGATCCTTTGAAGCCGCGGGGCGAAAACATCAAGGCCATGATGATCCCGGAATGCTCCGTGGTCACCAGCGGGACTTACGAGCGCTTTTTGGAAGTGGACGGGCACAAGTACCACCACTTGATCGACTCCCGGACCGGCTACCCGGTGGAAACCAACATCGCCGGGGTGACGACCTTCACCAAGAATTCCGTTGACGCGGAAATCGAGTGCAAGCGCTGCTTCTTTGCCGGCCAGCCAATTGCCAACTGGGTCAATGACCGCCGCTTAGGCGCCATTTACGTGTATAACGATGAACGGGTGGAAAAAGTCGGCCTGGATTACTAAAGTAAAGCAAAAGCAGCCTCACCTTCTGGTGAAGCTGCTTTTTCCTTAGGCCGTGGTCCGGCTGACGCTGAAGAGAGTCTTGAAGACCCCGGTCGACAGACCTGGCGTGTCGTTGACGATGAAACTGAGCAGCTGTGAATCGCTGATCAGCTGGCTCAGCTGGCTGACGCCGACTGAGTTGAGGATGGACAAGACCACGTACATGAAGAAGTAGGAGGCCACGAAAGAAACGATGGCCCCGGCCATGTGGTCCAAAGTGGCCGTGAAACCAGTCTTGGTCTCCTGGGCGGGCAGCCAGGCCTTGAAGATCTTGGATATCTGCTTGAGGATGAAGAAGAGGGCGAAGAAGGCCCCGAAGCGGCAGGCATGCAGGACCAGGCTGGAGTCGCCCGCCTGCCCCTGGACGAACTGGGTGTAGATCAGGTCGCCGACCGGATTCTGCAGCATGATGGCCAGCATGAAGACCAGACCGGCGAAGATCAAATTGACGATCCGCTTGGAGAAACCCACATGGTAGCCTTTGTAGGTCTGCCAGGCGATGTAGAGAATGACGAAAATAACTAAGAGCATCTTTATATCCTTATATCCTTTGTTTTTAGCTGTAATTTTCCATGGATTCTTTTTGACCTTCAAGCAAAAATAATCCATAATTGTTAAGATAGTTTGTGTAACATTTTTTTGCGCAAGATTGCTTTTTGCGTTACATTTAAGGGTGTGAAACACGGTTTCACAGGTGAAAGAATGAATCCTGAACTTTTTACAGAAACATTGTCAAAATATAATTTTAAGTTGTCTCCTGTCCAAGAGCAACAATTTAAAACATATTTTAAGGAATTGGTCCGGGTCAATGAACACGTCAACCTTACCCGGATCACGGACGAAGACGAGGTCTACCTCAAGCACTTCTACGACAGCGTGACTCCGCTCCTGCTCTGGCCAGAGGTCTTTGCAGAAGGAGCTAAGCTCTGCGATGTCGGGGCCGGAGCCGGCTTTCCGTCACTGCCGATCAAGATCCTCCGCCCGGACCTGGAAGTCACCATCGTTGACTCTTTAGGCAAGCGGCTGAACTTCTTGTCTGACTTGCTGGAGAAGCTTGGCATCGAAGGCGTGAACCTGGTGCACGGCCGGGCTGAAGATGTGGGGCAAAACCCGGACTACCGGGAGAAGTTTGACCTGGTAACTGCCCGGGCCGTGGCCAGAATGAGCGTTTTGAGCGAATACTGCCTGCCCCTGGCCAAAGTCGGCGGCAAGTTCCTGGCTTTAAAGGGGCCGCGGGCTAACGAAGAATTGGAAGACGCCAAGAGTGCCCTGGAGAAATTGGGCGGCAAAGCTGTCTTCAGCCGGGTCATCACCCTGCCAGGCAGCGCTGAAGAGCGGACCCTCGTCCTGGTTGACAAGGTCAAGGCAACTCCGGGCAAGTACCCGCGCCAGGCAGGCACGCCAAGCCGGAAACCCTTGTAGTTTTTTGGAGGTGCCCAAATGGCTTTTGGTTTTTTTCATCGAAATGAAATTCCCCAAAACAAGCAGGTCCAGGACCTGCCTTTAGCGGAAATCCATCCGAACCGCTACCAGCCAAGAAGGACTTTTAGCGATGATTCCATCCAGCAACTCGCCCAGACCTTGCAAGAAGAAGGGCTCTTGCAGCCGATCATCGTCCGCCAGGACCAGGGCGGCTACGAAATCATTGCCGGCGAGCGCCGCTTCCGCGCGGCCAAGAGCCTGGGCTGGGAAAAGATCCCGGCTATCGTGAACAATCTCGATGACCAGCAGACCGCTTCTTTGGCCTTAATCGAAAACCTGCAAAGGGAAAACCTGAATCCGATCGATGAGGCCCAGGCTTATGAGCAGCTGATGCAGCTCAACGACTTGACCCAGACCCAGCTGGCCCAGGATATCGGCAAGTCCCAGTCCTACGTGGCTAACAAGCTCCGCCTGCTCAAGCTGGCTGAACCTGTGCAAGAGTATCTGGCCAAAGGCGGACTCAGCGCCCGCCATGGCCGGGCCATTTTGGGCTTAAGCGAAGAGGACCAGGTTAAATTGGCTGAAGAGATTGTCGAAAAAGGTCTCAGCGTGAAAGAGACGGAAGAGCGGGCGGCCAAGCTGGCCAATCCTAAGCCAGCCGTTAAGAAGAAGGCGGTGGTCCGCTATGGCCGGGACATGCAGCTGCAGATCAACACGATCAAGCAGGCGGTTAAACTGGCCAAGGAGTCCGGCGTGAAAGTCAAGGTTACCGAGGCGAAGAGCCCGGATGAGTACCAGATTACTATCGTGATGAAGAATCAGAGAAAGAAGAAGGAGGACTAGCATGGGCAGCGTCATCGCAGTCGCCAACCAGAAGGGCGGCGTTGGCAAAACCACGACGACCATCAATTTGGCCGCTTCCATTGCTAAAAGAGGCTACAAGGTATTGATTGTCGACATTGACCCGCAGGGCAATGCCACCTCAGGCTTGGGGATTGAGAAGTCGACCATCGAGTATGATATCTACAATGTTCTGATCGATGAAATCCCGATCGCCTCAGCCATCAAGCCGGCTAGCAGCAAGAAGCTGGACATCCTGCCGGCCACGATCAATCTGGCCGGGGCGGAAACCGAGCTGATCAGCATGATGGCCCGGGAAACCCGCTTGAAGGGGGCCATTGAAGACTTGGGCGACAAGTACGACTTCGTCTTTATCGACTGTCCTCCTTCTTTGGGGCAGTTGTCCATCAATGCCTTTACGGCTAGCCAGTCGATTTTGATTCCGGTCCAAAGCGAATACTACGCTATGGAAGGATTGAGCCAGCTGCTCAACACCATCCGCTTAGTCCAGAAGCACTTTAACAAGGACCTGGGCGTGGAGGGGGTCTTGCTGACCATGCTGGATGCCCGGACCAACCTGGGGGCCGACGTGGTCCAGCAGGTCAAGGAATATTTCGGCGACCGGGTCTACAAGACGATCATTCCGCGGATCACCAAGCTGGCTGAAGCGCCAAGCTACGGGGAGGCAATCACGGAATACGCGCCAAGTTCGCGCGGGGCCAAGGTTTATGATGACTTAGCAAAAGAGGTGCTGAAGGCTCATGGCAAGAGACTCAAGAAATAAGAAACAGGAAAAGAAGAAGGGCGGCCTGGGCCGGGGCTTGGAGGCGCTTTTTGAAGAAGAACCCCAGGTAAAGCCGGCCGAAGAAATCGAAGACCTGCCTTTGGCAGAAGTCCGGCCCAACCCTTACCAGCCGCGGAAGAATTTTGATGAAAAGAAGCTGGCCGAACTGGCTGAATCCATCAAGGAAAACGGGGTCCTGCAGCCGATCATCGTCCGCCGGTCAGTCGGCGGCTACGAGATCATCGCCGGTGAGCGCCGCTGCCGGGCTTCCGAATTAGCCGGCCAGGCCACCATCCCGGCCATCATCCGCCAGTTTGATGAAAGCCAGATGATGGAAGTGGCCATCTTGGAAAACCTGCAGCGGGAAGACCTGACTCCTTTGGAAGAAGCCCAGGCTTATGAAATGCTGCAAAAGAACCTGGGCTTGACCCAGGAAGAGGTTTCCAAGAAGATGGGCAAGTCCCGCCCTTACATCACCAACTACCTCCGCCTGCTCACCCTGCCGCAGAAGACCAAGGGCCTTTTGCAAAGAGGGGAATTGTCCATGGGCCAGGCCAGAACCCTTCTGGGCTTAAAGGACAAGGACAGGATCGATGAACTGGCCAAGCGGGTGGTTAAGGAAGGGATGCCGGTCCGCAAGGTCGAGGCGCTGGTCGCCAAGATGAACGAGCGCGGGCAGAAGCAGAAGAAAAAGAATGCCGGCAAGTCAGCCTTCGTGCGGGCCAGCGAAAGCCAGCTGGCCGCCAAGTTCGGCTCGCCGGTAAGCATTACGGAAAACAAGACGGGGAAGGGGCACTTGTCAATTGACTTTGCTTCCCCGGATGAACTGAACCGGATTCTGGATTTGTTAGGTGTGAATCTCGATGACTAAAAACATTACTTTTGACTTGGCGGACACGGTTGAAATGAAGAAGCCCCACGCTTGCCAGACCAACAACTGGGAGGTCCTGCGCCTGGGCGCCGACATCCGCTTGAAATGCATGGGCTGCGGGCACGTGGTCATGATGCCGCGGGGTGATTTCAACAAGAAGGTCAAGAAGCTCCTGGCCAAGAGCAATGATCCCGTCAACTTGAAGAACGATTTTTACGTGGCCAAGGAAGACATCGCCCGGCCAAATTTCGGCTAGGCATTGACTAATCTGGCCAAAAGGCCAAGAATTAAACACGCAAGCAAGAAAAAACAAGAAAGAGGAATTACAAAATATGGCTTTAACTGCTGGTATCGTCGGTTTGCCAAACGTCGGCAAGTCAACTCTTTTTAACGCAATTACCAAGGCGGGCGCGGAAATGGCTAACTACCCATTCGCGACCATTGAACCGAACGTGGGGATGGTTGAAGTGCCGGACAAGCGCCTGGCCAGAATCCAGGAACTGATCCCGGCCAAGAAGGTTGTCCACACGACTTTTGAATTCACCGACATTGCCGGTTTGGTCAAGGGGGCTTCCAAGGGTGAAGGCCTGGGCAACAAGTTCCTGGAAAACATCCGCCAGACCGACGCTATCGTGCACGTGGTCCGGGCTTTTGACGATGAAAACATCACTTCCGTCTCCGGCAAGGTTGACCCGGAAGAAGACATCGACACCATCAACCTGGAACTGATCTACGCTGACCTGGACTCAGTTGACCGCCGGATCGGCAAGGTGCAGAAGATGGCCCAGCAAAAGGACAAGGAATCCATGGCTGAATACAATGTCCTGCAAAAGATCAAGCCAGTTCTGGAAGCCGGCGACCCGGTCCGGTCCATCAAGTTCACTGATGACGAAGCCAAGATCGTCAAGGGCCTCTTCCTCCTGACTTCCAAGCCGGTCATCTACGTGGCCAACATCGCGGAAGAATCCATGGCTGATCCTGAAAGCGACAAGTACTACCAAATCGTCAAGGCCCACGCTGACAAGGAAGGGGCTGGCTGCCTGGGCATCTCCGCGGCTATCGAAGAAGAAATTGCCGGCCTGGACGATGAAGAAAAGGCAGAAATGCTGGCGGCTGAAGGGGTTGAAGAATCCGGTTTGGACCGCTTGATCCGGGCTGCCTACCACCTGCTGGGCCTCAGAACCTTCTTTACGGCCGGGGGCAAGGAAACCCGGGCCTGGACCTTCCACCAGGGCATGAAGGCGCCGCAAGTCGCCGGGGTCATCCACTCCGACTTTGAACGGGGCTTCATCCGGGCCGAAGTCGTTTCCTTCGAAGACCTGGACAAGTACGAAAGCATGCAGAAGATCAAGGAAGCCGGCAGAGTCCGCCTGGAAGGCAAGGAATACGAAGTCCAGGACGGCGACATCATCGAATTTAGATTTAACGTATAAGGCAGGAGACAGAAGTGAGCGAAGAAAAGCAAGTTAAGAACGCTTCTCAAGCCGAGCTGCAAAAGCAGGGGCAGGCAGAAGCCAAGACGGAAAGCATCAAGCAGGAGAACCCGGAAGAACTCCGGGGGAAATTGTCCAACAAGAACAAGGACTACATCTACCGCTTGAAGAAGGAACTGGTTGCCGGCGGCATGAGCGAAGGCGACGCTGACGCCCAGATCGACGGCCTTTTGCCGGAAATCTACGACGCCCAGATCAAGGGGCAGCCGGCCAACGTTTTGTTTGGCGCCGCGCCTAAGCTGAAGGCCAGCCAGATCCTGCACCCGGTCGTTAAGCCGGAAAGGGTGCCGGACAAGCTGGTAGCCCTGGACGGGGCCCTCTTCTACACGGCCATGCTGACGGTTCTGTTTGGGGTCTTGCAATTGTTCACGGACAACAGCAAGTCCACTTCCTCCGGCTCCGGGATCCTGACCTTGATCGTGATGGGTCTGGCCATGGGCTGGTACTTCACCAAATACAACACCTGGATGCAGCCTGACCCGAAGACCGGCAAGCCGGCCTGGGGCAAGGTGATCTGGGGCCTTCTGGGGTCACTTTTGATCATCATGCTGATCGTCTTTGTCCTCTCAATTCCGGCCCTGTCCGTCATCAACCCGGTTCTGCCAGGCTGGGCTGACATCCTGGTGGCCGCAGCCGCTTACGGGATTCGCTGGCTGGTTCGCCGTCACTACGGGATTGAAGGGACTTCTCTCAGCCCGGACAAGCTGACCATGAAGAAAAAGTAAATCAATAGCGTGCTTTTTAATCCTAATGGGTGTAAAATAAGCTGATAAGTATAAAACAAATAGATGCTCAGCATCTATTTGTTTTTGTTTGACGATTTTTTTATAAAAAGCGATGAGCAGTAAAGAGGGAGGTCATTAATGCTTAAAACTTTATTGAAGTCCGTCCGCCAGTACAAAAAAGAGACGCTCTTGTCTCCTTTGTGCGTGGTCGTCGAGGTCTTCATTGAAATGTATATCCCATATATCATGGGGCTCTTGATTGACAACGGGATCAACAAGGGGGACATGGACTACGTGCGCAAGATGGGTCTGTTCACCATCCTGCTGACTCTGGTCTCCCTGGTCCTGGTGGCCAGTGCCAGCTACTTCTCAGCCCATGCGGCAGCCGGCTTTACCGCCAACCTCCGCCAGGACATGTTCTACCACATACAGGACTTTTCATTTGAAAACATTGACAAGTTCTCCAGCGCCAGTCTGGTGACCCGGCTGACGACCGACGCCAACAACATCCAGCAGGCCTACCAGATGAGCATCAGAATGGCCGTCCGGGCCCCGTTCATGATGATCATTTCCCTGTTCATGGCAGTTTCGATCAGCTGGAGACTGACCCTGATCTTCCTCGTGGCTGTTCCGGTTTTGGCTCTGGCCATGATCTTGATCATCAAGAATGCCCGGCCATACTTCCCGAGAATCTTCCGGGCCTATGACGAACTGAACCGGAAGGTCCGGGAAAACATCCGCGGGGTCCGGGAAGTCAAGACCTATGTCCATGAAGAAGAGCAGATCGAGAACTTTGAAAAGTCCACCAGCAAGATCTACAAGCTCTTCAGCCGGGCCATGTTCATCATGGCCTTCAACGGCCCGGTCATGACTATGATGATCGACGCTGTCATGCTGGCCCTGTCCTGGTTTGGGGCAAAACTGATCGTGGGCCATCAACTGGCAACCGGCCAGCTGGTTTCCATGTTCTCTTACACCATGTCCATCTTGATGTCCTTGATGATCCTGTCCATGATCTTCACCCAGCTGATGATGGCTCAGTCAAGCGGGCACCGGGTGGCTGACGTCTTGACGGCCAAGCCAACTATTGTCAACCCGGCCAAGTCACCTTTGACCAGCGTGACCAACGGGGAAATCGTTTTTGACCACGTTGACTTCAAGTACAACAAGGAAGATGCCCACTATGCCTTAAAGGACATTGACCTGCGGATCAAGTCCGGGGAAACTTTGGGGATTATCGGGGAAACCGGGTCTTCCAAGTCAACCTTGATTTCCATGATTCCCCGCCTTTACGACGTGACCGGCGGGGCAGTCAGAGTCGGCGGCCACAACGTGCGCTCTTACGACCTTAAGACCCTGCGCGACAACGTGGCGGTCGTTTTGCAAAAGAACGTCCTCTTCTCCGGCACTATCAAGGACAACCTCAAGTGGGGGAATGAAAAGGCCAGCGACGAGGAAATCGTCTGGGCAGCCAAGATTGCCCACGCTGACGGCTTTATCCGGGAAATGCCGGACGGCTATGACACCATGGTCGAACAGGGCGGCAACAATGTTTCCGGGGGGCAAAAGCAGCGGATCACGATCGCTCGGGCCCTGTTGAAGAAGCCGAAGATCCTGATCCTGGACGACTCCACCAGTGCTGTCGACACCAAGACTGAACGGGAAATCCGGGAAGCCTTGAAGCGGGACCTGCCAGAAACGACCAAGATCATCATTTCCCAGCGGATCGTCTCCATCAAGGATGCCGACCGGATCGTGGTCATGAACCACGGGAAGATCGAAGACGTCGGAACTCACGATGAATTGATCAAGCGCAACGACTTGTACTCATCCATCGCCAAGTTCCAGGAAGAAAACAGCAAGTAGGTGATAATCGATGACTAAAAAACAAGCTCAGCAACCATCACAAATGCAGACCTTGACCCGCCTGCTGAAATACGTCTACCGGGTTAGCCCGGCGGCTTTGATCGTTTCCCTGGTCTCCGTGATCATCAGCGCGGCGGCTTCCGTTGTCGGCTCCTTGTTCATTGAACAGGTTATCGACCGCTACATCACGCCCATGCTCAAGCAAAAGAGCCCGGACTTTGGCCCCTTGGCTCACGCTGTTTTGCTCATGGCCGGCGTTTACGCCATCGGTCTGGTCGCCAACTACCTTTTCACCTTGCTGATGATGGTCTTGTCCCAGCAGGTGCAAAAGCAAATCAGAAATGAAATGTTTACCCACATGCAGCGGCTGCCGATCGCCTTTTTTGACCAGAACGAATACGGCGACATCATGTCCCGCTACACTAACGACATCGACACCTTGATGCAGATGATCTCCCAGGCCCTGCCGATGTTCGCTAACTCTGTCTTTTCAGTAGTCTTCGTTTTGGCGGGGATGTTCTACCTCAGCTGGCAATTGACCCTGGTTTCCCTGGTAGTGGTTCTCCTGTCTTTAGGCGTTGTCCGCTACTTGACCGGCAAGTCCAGCTACTACTTTGACCAGCAGCAGAAGACTGTGGGGACGGTCAACGGCTACAACGAAGAAATGCTTAACGGCTTGAAGGTCATCAAGGTCTTCTCCCATGAACCGGAAGCCAAGGCCGACTTTGACCGCTACAATGACCAGCTGCGGATTGCCTCAAGCAAGGCCAACACCTATGCCACCATCTTGTTCCCAATCATGGGCAATATCGGCAACCTGCTCTATGTCTTGATCGCCTTGCTCGGCGGGGCGGCAATCTTAGCCGGCAACATTCCACTGACCTTGGGGGCTCTGGCTTCCTTCATGCAGCTGTCCAAGGCCTTCATCATGCCGATCGCCCAGATTTCCCAGCAGCTGAACGCCATCGTTCTGGCTATTGCCGGGGCCCGGCGGATTTTCCAGGTCCTGGATGAAAAAGTTGAAGTCGACGACGGCCAGGTAACTATCGAAGAAAAGCCGGGCGTCAAGAATGCCTGGCAGTGGAAGCTGCCGACCGAAAACGGCTTTAAGTACGTGCCAGTCAAGGGTCACATCGTTTTTGACCACGTCAGCTTCGGCTATGTACCAGGCAAGCAGATCCTGCACGACATTTCCCTTGAAGCCAAGCCGGGCATGAAGGTGGCCCTGGTCGGGGAAACGGGGGCCGGGAAGACCACCATTTCCAGCATGATCAACCGCTTCTATGAAATCAATTCCGGCACGATCACTTACGACGGGATCGACATCAAGGACATCAAGAAGGATGACCTCCGCAAGTCTGTTTCCATCGTCTTGCAGGAAACTCACATGTTTACCGGCAACATCATGGAAAACATCCGCTTCGGCCGGCCTGACGCTTCAGATGACGACGTCTACCAGGCAGCCCGCCTGGCCCGGGCCGATGAGTTCATCCATGACCTGGATGATGGCTATGAAACGGTGATCGACGGGGGCGGCGGTGACCTCTCTCAAGGGCAGCTGCAGCTGCTCTCCATTGCCCGGGCCATGATCGCTGACAAGCCGGTCATGATCCTGGACGAAGCCACCAGTTCCATCGACACCCGGACTGAGCGCCTGGTGCAAGCCGGGATGGACAACCTTTTGGCTGGCCGTACCAGCTTCGTCATTGCCCACCGTCTGTCCACCATCGTCAACTCCGACTTGATCATAGTCCTAGACCACGGCCGGATACTGGAAGCCGGCAACCACGACCAGCTTCTGGCCAAGCAGGGCTACTACTACGAGCTCTACACCGGCAAAAAAGAAATCCAATAAGAGCGAATCTTATTTTTTACTAAAATCCAAGTCAGAGCGTACGTCAAAGTACGCTCTTTTTGGTATATTGGTTAAAATAAAAGGTACAATATAGGATAGATAAGTTTGGAATAGAAGAGGTTTTGCAAATGAAAATTCTCGTTGTCGATGATGACCACGAAATCGTGGAACTCTTAAGCATTTATTTGAAGAACGAAGGCTATGAGCCGATTGCCGCCTACAATGGCAAGGAAGCTTTGACCAAGCTCTCAACCACGCCAGATATCGCCTTGATGATTCTGGACGTGATGATGCCGAACCTGTCAGGCATCGATGTGGTCAAGGAAGTTCGCAAGGATTCTGACATTCCGATCATCATCGTCAGCGCCAAGACCGGCGACATGGACAAGATCCAGGGCTTGATCACCGGGGCCGACGACTACGTGTCCAAGCCTTTCAACCCCCTGGAAGTCATGGCCCGGGTCCGGTCCCTTTTGCGCCGCAGCCGCAAGCAGGTCAAAGAAGAGCAGCCTGACGTTTTGGAAGTCGGGCCTTTGATCATCAACAAGGACTCCCATGAGGTCAAGACGGTTGAAGGCAAGGAAATCCAGCTGACAGCCCTGGAATTCGGCATTCTTTACCTTTTGGCTAGCCACCCCAACCGGGTCTTCTCAGCTGATGAGATCTTCGAGCGGGTTTGGCAGCAAGAGTCCATTGTCAGCGCCAAGACGGTCATGGTTCACGTTTCCCACTTGCGGGACAAGATCCAGAAGGCCACCGACGGCGAAGAAGTCATCAAGACTGTGTGGGGTGTAGGTTACAAGGTTGAAGCCTAAGCAAGACAAAGAAAAACAAGTCGTCCAGGGCAAGCGGCCCCGGGTCAAGCTGACCGCGGCTGAGAAGAGCGAGCTTTTTGCCGAAGGCGTGGTGACGGTCATCATCATGCTGCTCTTGAACATGTCCGTCATCATCCTCTACCATTTGGCGGTCCTGCAGGACAAGAGCCTGGTCAACGGCATTTATTTTTTGAAAAAAACCATGACGATCGGGCCGGGCTACCATATCTGGTCCTGGGAAAGAATCGGGATCATTTTGATGGGGATCGCTGACGTCATCGTCTTGTACTGGCGCTTAATCCGCCGCTACCACCAAATGCAGCTGCGGCACATCATTTCCGAATTGCACTATATTGCCAACGGCCACTTTGACCACCGGATTTCCTTCAGCGTCAACAACGACATGCAGAAGGTGATCGATTCGATCAACTCCCTGGTCGACTCAACCGTGGGGGCGATCAATGAAGAAAAGGCGATCGAGCAGTCGAAAGACGAACTGATCACCAATGTTTCCCACGATATCCGGACCCCTTTGACCAGCATCATCGGCTACCTGGGCCTGCTGAAGAACGGGGCCGTGACCAGCCAGGAGGACATGCTCAAGTACATCAATATCGCCTATGACAAGGCTGAGCAGATGAAGTCCCTGGCCAATGACCTTTTCGAGTACACCACCTTGAAGTCGACCAAGACCAAGCTGAACGTGACCCCGATCAATATCAAGGGCATGATGGAGCAGGTGGCGGCCGGCTTTGAGCTGGAAGCGGAGAAGAAGGGCATTGCCTTTAGCGTCAAGGCCCGGCCGGATGACTTGATCGTCAACGCCGACGTGGAAAAGCTGGTCCGGGTCTACAACAACTTGATCTCCAATGCCTTAAAGTACGCGGCTGGGGCCAGCCGGATCAACCTGGTGGCCAACCTGATCAACCACGAGCAGGTTGAGCTGCGGGTTGAGAATAACGGGGAACCGATTCCCAAGGACAAATTGAAGAAGATTTTTGACCGCTTCTACCGGGTGGAAAGCTCGCGCAATACCAAGACTGGGGGCACGGGCTTAGGCCTGTCCATCGTCCAGGGGGGCGTCGAGCTGCACGGGGGGACGATCCGCTGTGAATCAAACAAGGATTGGACCAGTTTCATCATTCTCTTGCCCCGGGATCCCCAGGCAAATCTTAGACCTGTGGTATAATTTGAACTGAAACTTAATTGACAGTGAGGAGTAAAAATGAACATCTCATTAAACACTTGTATTTTAATCTTAAAAGAACACCACCTGCTCAAGTCTAGTGCCGTCCAGGACACTGTCCAGACCAGAATGGAGGCTGTTTCTTATGACTCACGCGATGTCCAGAACAACAGCCTCTTCTTCTGCAAGGGGGCGGGCTTCCGGCCAACCTACCTGACCATGGCCAAGGAAAACGGGGCAATTGCCTACGTGGCTGAGCAGCCATACCCGGAAGGCACGGGGATGCACGCCTTGATCGTCCGCAACGTGTCCAAGGCGATGGCCCTTTTGTCAGCTGCCTTCTACCGCTTCCCGCAAGACGACCTCTTCCTGGTTGGCTTTACCGGGACCAAGGGCAAGACCACTTCCGCCTACTTCTTAAAGGGGATGCTGGACCAGCTCAACGGTGGCCGGACTGCTCTTTTGTCCTCAGTCGACAACATCCTCGGGCCGGCTCCGGAAGACACCTTCAAGTCCAGCCTGACCACGCCGGAATCACTGGACTTGTTCAGAGACATGCGGCGGGCAGTTGACAACGGCATGACCCACATGGTTATGGAAGTGTCATCCCAAGCCTACAAGAAGAACCGGGTCTTTGGCCTGACCTACGACCTGGGCTTCTTCCTGAACATCACCCCGGACCACATCGGGGTCAACGAGCACCCGAACTTTGAGGACTACCTCCACTGCAAGCTGCAGCTTTTGGTTAACTCCCGCAAGTGCATCATCAACGCGGAAACCGACCGTTTCGCTGATGTTTACGCGGCAGCAACGACCACGACCAACCCGGACAGCATCTACCTGTTTGCCCGGGACGGCTTTGAAAATCCGGATCTGAAGAAGCCGATCGACTTCCGCTACAAGTCCGTGGAAACTGACCTGGCTGAAACCAAGTTCACCTTGACTACGGCTTCAAGCAAGGCCCACAAGCTGCCAATCTCTGGTGAATACACTCTGCAGATGATCGGCGACTTCAACGAAACCAACGCTACCGGCGCCATCATCGGGGCTGGCCTGGCCGGGATGAGCTATGAAGACTGCGCCAAGGGGATCCGGCACGTGACCATCCCAGGCCGGATGGAAACCGTCACGACCCAAAAGCACGGCTTGATTGTGGTAGACTATGCCCACAACAAGGCCTCCATGCTGGCCTTGATGCGGTTCATGCGCCGGGAATTCACCAACCCCCGGGTTATCGTCGTGGTCGGTGCGCCTGGGGACAAGGGAATTTCCCGCCGGCCGGGCTTCAGTGAAAGCTTGACGGCGGAAGCTGACAAGGCCTACCTGACCACGGACGACCCTGGCTTTGAAAATGCCCAGGACATCTGCGAGGAAATCGATGCCGGGATCGACCACTCCAAGTGTGAAACGGTTATCGAACTGGACCGGGAGAAGGCCATCAAGGAAGCCATTTCCGAAGCTGGCCCGGACGACGTGGTCCTGCTCTGCGGCAAGGGGGCTGACGCCTTCCAGAAGATCCGCGGGGTAGACACCCCATATGCCGGCGATATTGTTATCGCCCGGCAGGTGGTCCAGGAATTAGAAAAGTAAGGATTGATATTTAGTGAAGCATTTCTTTAGCATTATTGGCGGGATGGGGACCATTGCGACCGAAAGCTATGTCCGCTTGATCAACCACCGGGTCAAGATCAGTAAGGACCAGGACTACTTGAACTACATCCTGGTCAATGATGCCCAGGTGCCAGACCGGACGGCCTACATCAAGGACCACAGCCAGCCGAATTTTTTCAATGCGCTTAAAGAAGATGTTTTAGGCCAGGCCAAGCTGGGGCCGGACTTCATGGTCATGCCTTGCAACACGGCCCACTACTTTTATGACGACCTGGCGGCCTTGACCGACATTCCCTTCCTGCACATGATGCGGATTGCCGTGCACCAATATGTCGACCAGTTCCCAAACAGTCCCAAGATCGGCTTGATCGCGACTGAAGGGTCAATTTACGACCATCTTTATGAAGACGAGATCCACCGGGTGGGCCGGGAAGTCGAATTCGGCGGCCCCGAGATCCAGCCGATGGTGACGGAATTGATCTACCGGGACGTCAAGGAGAAGGGGATCGTCGACAAGGAACTCTACCATGAGATCCTCCGCAAGATGCACGACGAATATGGCTGCGACGTGATCCTGCTGGGTTGCACGGAACTTTCCTTAGCCCAGGAGCAGGCGCCGGACCACCCCTACCAGGTTATCGACCCCCAGTCGATCATCGCTGACGTGTCGATCGAACTGGCTCTGGCGATCAGAAACGGGCAAGATCCCCGCCAGGCCTGCCAGAAATATCTATATGACTAAATAAAAGACCAGGGTTTCCTGGCCTTTTTTGCTTGCCTGGCTAATTTTAAGTATGTTTCAGTCAAAAGCAGTCAATTTTTTAGGAAAATCGCTCATTTTTGACGGAAAATGATTGCTTTTGACTGAGAAAGCCTTCACAATAGATAACGAGGTAAGATAAAGATGCTGACGGAAGAGCGGCAACAAATGATTGCCCATTATGTAGACGAACATCAGATTTGCCGCGTAACGGAACTTTGCCGCTTGACCTCGACATCCGAGTCGACGATCAGACGCGATCTGAGTGAAATGGAAGACCGGGGCCTGATTAAACGGGTCCACGGCGGAGCGCAGAGCCTGCAGACTTTTGGCCAGGATGTGGCCCAGCAGATCCGCTTCAATCTGAACAAGGATGACAAGCTGGCTATTGCCCGCCTGGCCGCCAGGAAGGTCCACCCGCACGACTATCTCTTTTTAGACGCGGGGACGACCGTTTACGAAATGGTTCCCTTTTTAAAAGAGATCAGCGGCCTGCACGTGGTGACCAACGGGCTGGAAACGGCCCTGGCCTTGACTGACGCTGGAATTGATTGCTGCCTTTTAGGCGGCCATGTCAAGCGGCAGACCCACGCGGCCATTGGCGCGACCACTGTCTCCCGCCTGCAGGAGCTGAACTTCAACGCGGCTTTCATTGGGGCCAACGCCCTGAGCCCGTCCGGCTTTTTAACCACGCCGGACACTGAGGAAGCTGCCGTGAAAAGGGCGGCTATCCAGCAAAGCCAGCAGGCTTTCGTTTTAATCGACCGCAGCAAATTTAACGCGGTAACTTTTGCCGAATTCGCCAAGACCGACCAGGTGACCATCATCAGCCGCCTGGAGGCTGGCGACCGGGAGAAATTGCCAGTAAATATTCAACTTGAGGAGGCTAAATAATGATTTACACCGTGACTGTCAACCCAGCTTTGGACTACGTTCTGCAACTGCCAGAAGTCAAGGACGGGGAGACCAACCGGTCAAGCGACACCCAGTTCTTAGCTGGGGGCAAGGGGATCAACGTTTCCCAGATTCTTAACCAATTAGGCGTGGACAACACTGCCTGGGGCTTTGTCGGCGGCTTTACCGGCGAAGAATTGATCCGCCAATTGAACGTCAAGAAGATCAGCAGCGACTTCGTAAGAATCAGCGACGACACCCGGGTGAACGTTAAGATCCACGCCCAGGAAGAAACTGAAATCAACGCGGCTGGCCCGGACATTACCGACCAGGAAGTCGCAGCCTTCAAGTCCCGCCTGGACGACCTGGAAGCAGGTGATGTCGTTGTTTTGAGCGGCAGCCTGGCTCCAAGCCTGCCAACTGACTTCTACGAAAGCCTTTTGCCGCTGATCCGGGAAAAGGGGGCGGAATTCGTCGTTGACACGACTGGCGAAGCCCTGCTGCGTACTTTGAAGTTCAATCCATTGGTTATCAAGCCAAACCACCACGAACTGGCTGACCTCTTTGACACCAGCTTCTCATCAACTGCCGACATGCTGGAAGCAGCCAAGAAGCTGCAGAAGCTGGGCGCGCAAAACGTCATGATCTCCATGGCTGGCGAAGGTGCTTACCTGGTAACTGCTGACCACGTCTACCACGCCAACGCGGCCACGGGCACGGCGGTCAACTCAGTTGGCGCCGGGGACTCCATGATTGCCGGTTTCGTCGGCACCTGGTTTGAAAAGCACGACGCGGCTGAAGGCCTCCGGGTCGGCAGCGCCTGCGGCGGGGCAACGGCTTTCACTGAAGACATCGCGATCAAGAGTCAAATCGACGCCGTATTGCCGCAAATCAAGATTGACGTCGTTGAATAAAGGGAATAAGAAGTAACAGAGTATTTTTTAGTAACTGAGGAAAACGAGATGCGGATTAAAGATATTTTGAACCCAGAGTCCATGATTATGGATTTGCAGGCTACCACCAAGGATGAAGCCATCAACGAAATGGCCGACTTGGAAGTAGCTACGGGTATCGTCAACAACAAGGAAAAGTTCGTTGAATCTATCTGGGCCCGGGAAAAGGAATCCACTACCGGGATCGGCGGCGGGATTGCCATGCCTCACGCCAGAAACGAATACATTAACAAGGCCCGGGTGCTTTTTGCCAAGAGTGAAAAGGGCGTGGACTACGACTCATTAGACCAGCAGCCAGTCCACCTCTTCTTCATGATCACTGCCCCAGCCGGTGCGGACAACACCCACTTGCAAGCCCTGGCTAAGCTGAGCAGCCTCTTGATCAACCCTGACCTGGTTGAAAAGCTGAAGGCAGCTAAGACGGCTGACGAAGTTATCGACCTCTTCAGCCAGGCAGAAGCTGACAAGGACAAGGAAGACGCTGAACGCGAAGCCAAGCTGGCCGCTAAGAAGGAAGCGGAAGCTAAGGCAGCTAGTGACGAAAAGCCATTGATCGTCGGCGTTACTGCCTGCATCAACGGGATCGCCCACACTTACATGGCTGAAGAAGCCCTGATCAAGGCCGGTGAAAAGCGCGGCGTTGAAGTCCGGATTGAAACCAACGGTTCAGAAGGCGTTAAGCACGAACTGACTGCTGACGAAATCAAGCGGGCTAAGGGTGTTATCATCGCTTCCGACAAGCAGGTCAAGATGGCCCGCTTTGACGGCAAGCAACTGGTCAAGCACCCGGTTGTTGACGGGATCAACAAGCCAGACCAACTGATTGACGAGATCCTGTCCGGCAAGGGCAGCGTTTACCATGCAGAAGCTGGTGAAGCCAGTGAAAGCTCAGCTGCAAGCGACGGCAGCGTATGGTCAACCATCTACCGGCACTTGATGAGCGGTATTTCCCACATGCTTCCGTTCGTTATCGGTGGCGGTATCTTGATGGCCATCTCCTTCCTGGTTGAACAATACATGGGTGGCGCCAAGAGCCCGGCCTTCATCTTCTTGAACAGTGCTGGTAACCTGGCCTTCGCCTTCATGGTTCCGGTTCTGGCCGGCTACATCGCTGAATCAATCGGTGACCTGCCAGCCTTGATGCCAGGTTTCGTCGGTGGTTTCATGGCCTCAATCGCCAACTCTTCCTTGGGTGGCTCTTACGCTGTTAACGCCAACGCCAAGGCTGCTTCACCTGCCGGCTTCCTGGGCGGGATTGCCATCGGTTTCATCGCCGGTTACCTGATCTTGGGCCTCAAGAAGCTCTTCGCTAAGCTGCCGAAGAACGTTGAAGGTATGAAGCCAATGTTGCTCTACCCAATCTTTGGTCTGCTCTTCGTAGCCTTGATCATGTACTACATCATCAACCCGGTCTTCGGTGCCTTGAACGGGGTTATCACCAACTTCTTGAACGGCATGGGCACTGGCAACCTGGTTCTCTTGACCACGATCCTGGCCGGCATGATGAGTATCGACATGGGTGGTCCTTTCAACAAGGCCGCTTACGTCTTCGCTTCAGGTGCCTTCGCCAACGACCCGACTTCCAAGACCTCAGCTATCTTGATGGCTGCCGTTATGGTTGGTGGTATGGTAGCACCATTCGCGACTGCTATCGCGACTACTTTCTTCAAGAACAAGTTTACTGAAGATGAACGCCGGGCCGGTGTTTCCAACTGGATCCTGGGCTTCTCCTTCATCACTGAAGGGGCTATCCCATTCGCCAGTGCTGACCCGCTGCACGTTATCGTTTCATCAATCGTCGGCAGTGCTGTCGGCGGGGCCCTGGTAGGTCTGTGGCACGTCGGCGTGCCAGCACCTCACGGTGGTTTCTGGGTTATTGCTTTGTCCAGCAACTGGCTGGGCTACTTGGGCGCCGTAGCTGTCGGCTCAATCGTGGCTGCTTTGATGATGGGCTTCTGGAAGAAACCAATTGAAAAGTAAACAAATAAGTTAAAATGCAAAACAGGAGGGAATTAAGTCCCTCCTGTTTTTGTGTTTAGCCCTAAATTTTCTTTTTAGAAAAAATACTGGCATTCTCCTGGAAGATTTGTTATATTCTACTGTTACAGATTTTTTAAATGCGGACAAAAAGCAAGTAATAGCGGGCAAAATTCTGTAAGATAGATAGTGGAAAAAGCAAAAGAAAGCAAAAGTTTTATACTTACTGAAAAATGAGACGATTTATTACGAGAATGGAGCAGAAAAGATGATCAAGTTAATCGCGACCGACATGGATGGTACCTGGCTCAACTCCAAGAAGGAGTACGACCTGGACAAGTTCAAGCAAATCATGGACCTGGCCAGGGAAAAGGGGGTCAAGTTCGTCATCGCCAGCGGCAACCAGTATGAAAACCTGGTTACCCGTTTTCCAAAAGAATACCTCAGCCAGCTCTACTTCGTGGCTGAAAACGGGGCCTATGTCTTGAAGGGGCGGGAAATCCTCAACATCGTGGACTTAAACAGCGATGAACTGGCCACGATCCACGAGATCAAGGAAAAGTACGGCCAGGACCACCCGACTGTCTTGGCCGGGGTGAATAGCGCCTACACCTTGCAGAGCTACGGGGAAGAGTTTTACAACTACCTCCACCTTTTTTACCAGGAACTGAAAGCAGTGGACGACTACGAAAGCGTCAAGGACCGGATCTTCAAGTTCACTGTGGCGACCGGGGAAGGGGAATCATCAGCCTTTGCCCAGCAGCTCAAGCGGGAATTCCCGAGCCTGGACATGGTGGCCGGCAGCGACTCAGCCGTTGACATCAGCAAGCTGGGCATGAACAAGGCGGTAGGCCTCAAGCTTTTGGGCAAGCGCTACGGGATCCCGGCTGACGAAATGGTGGCCTTCGGCGACGGGGGCAACGACGTGGCCATGCTGCAATACGTGGGCCAGAGCTACGCGACAGCTACGGCTTTGCCGGAAGCCAAGCGGGCGGCTAACGGGATCATCGGCTCAAGCGATGAAAGTGCCGTCCAGGACAGGGTCCTGGACTTGCTGAAGAAGCTATAGAGATACTGAGACTAGAGGTAAGTAAATGAGTAAAGCTTTGCAGGTCGTGGACTTGAGCATGAAGTTCGACGACCAGGAGATTTTTAAAAAGCTCAATTTCAGCTTGGAGACCGGGTCCATGACGGCTCTTTTGGGCCCTAACGGGGCCGGGAAGACCACCCTGGTCAGAATACTGATAGGGATGCTGAGCCCCAGCCACGGCTATTTTGAGCTGGCTGACGACGTAAAGGTGGGCTATGTGCCCCAGTTCCGCAATATCGACCCGGACTATCCCTTGTCGATCAAGTCTTTTATCGAATTAAACACGCCTTTTTGGAAGAGCCAGAAGGTTAAGGCCCAGGTCAACAATATTTTGCAGGAGACCCACTTGAAAGGCCTGGCAGACACCAGGATGGGGGAGGCTTCCGGCGGGCAGAAGCAGCGGGCCTACCTGGCCCAGGCCCTCTTGGACCAGCCGAACTTCATCATTTTGGATGAAGCCACGGCCAGCCTGGACCCTAAGGCCAAGGAAGAATTGATGAGCCTGATCGCCCACCTCAACCATGAACACAAGATGACGGTCTTGTTCGTCACCCACGACATTCCTTTGGCCAAGCGCTATATGAAGGACTATCTTTACTTAAGCGACGGGACGGTCAGCCAGGGGAAGATGGAAGATTTTAAGGAGAGTTTCAACTGATGTTTGCCTACGAATTCATGCGCAATGCTTTTTGGGCGGCCACCTTTATCGCGATTACCTGCGGGGTGGTGGGCGTCTATGTCGTGGCCCGCAATTTCAGTTTCCTGGCCCACACCCTGTCGGAAATCGGCTTTGCCGGGGCGGCTTTTGCCATTTTGATGGGACTGAAGCCTTTGACGGGGATGCTGATTTTTGCCCTCCTGGGTTCAATCGGGGTCGGGGAATTGTCCATGCAGACTGAGCAGAAGGAGTCGTCGATTTCCGCGATTTCCGCCTTCTTCGTCGGCCTGGGGATCCTCTTTTTGTCCCTGTCCAGCTCAGCCAGCAGCTACGCGACCAACATTTTGTTCGGATCCATTATCGGGGTGTCCAGATCCAGCGTCTATCAGCTGGTCGGCCTGTCAGTGGTTGTCTTATTGATCATTTTTGCCATCCAGCGGCCCCTAAACTATGATTCCTTTGACCATATCGGGGCAGCGGCCCACCACATCAATACTGGCTTTGTCGGGGTGGTCTTCCTGGTGGCTTTGGCCATGGCGGTTTCCATCGGCTCCCAGGTGGTCGGGTCCATGCTGGTCTTTGTCCTTTTGACCATGCCGTCATCAACGGCCCGTTATTTGGGCAAGTCGATTCCGAGCATGCTGGCCTGGTCGGTCGGCCTGGCCCTGTTAGGGGTCTGGGCCGGGCTGTGCCTGGGCTACATCACCAACTGGCCGGTAACCTTTTTCATTTCGGTAATTGAGGTAACGGCTTACCTGCTGGTTTACTTCACCCAAGCCAGAAAGAAGCGGGCGTAGTCAAATATGGAATTTTAGGAGCTCTTGAGCTCCTTTTCTTTTGCCTAAAATTGTATTTTTCTATGCAATACTGGGCTTGAGAGCATTTTTTGCCAGTTAAACCAACCACGAGAATTCCACGATTAAGATGAACGGGAAAAACGTGGGCAAGCTGTCTGCCTCCGGGGACTACTACCAAAAGAAGCTGGACCCGGTAATCGCCGGCCGCTATACTTTCTCAGTTTCAAGCATCAAGAAGCTGCACGACAACTGGGACGACTCTGACTCAGTCGCTAATTACAACGAAGTCGTCAGCGTCCCGTCTACCAGCCCGGCCGGCAGCGGCAAGACTTACGTCAACTACACGGTCACCCACAAGCTCTCTTACACCGGTGACAAGGATGACACCAGCGTGACTGACACTTACCAAAACGGGATCATCAGCCAGGACAGTGACGGCGACTACGTTTTGGAAAAATTAGGTACGCCTAACGCTAAATAGCAAAATTTTTTAAATCTTTTTTGACGATCAATAGAGGCAACCTTGTTAACAAACAAGTTTGTGAAAAAATATATAGAGCCCCGCAATAGAGGGTCTTTTTTGGATCCTTCTTTTAGCAAACAAAAACATTGTGAAATAAATTCAAGTACAAGCGCTAATATATCAACGTTTTAAATCAATATTCACATGACTTTTTAAGCGCTTTCATGTACAATAATCCTTGTGAAAAATACTTATAGAAGGAGTTATCTGAATGTGGGTTAAATTCATTTTTGCCTTGATCCCGATCGTCTGGCTGATCATCTCTCTGACAGCCTTGAAGATGCCTGCGGCCAAGGCAGCCGTTATTTCTCTTATCCTGGCAATCATTTTGGCCATTACGGCCTTCCAGTTGCCAGTCGTTGACACTTTGACCGGGACCTTGGAAGGGATCCTGGGCGGCCTGTTCCCGATTGTCTACATCATCGTGGCCGCCATGTTCACCTCCAAGGTAACTTTTAAATCCGGCGCCATGCAAAAAATCCAGGACATGCTCTGTGGTCTGACGACCGACAAGCGGGTCCTGGTCCTCTTGATTGCCTGGGGCTTCGGGGGCTTCCTGGAAGCCATCGCCGGCTTCGGGACCGCTGTTGCCATCCCGGCCAGCATCTTGATGACCTTCGGGATCAACCCGATTGAAGCTTCCGTTATCTGCCTGGTGGCCAACACCACCCCAACTGCCTTCGGGGCGGTCGGCCTGCCAGTCATCACCTTGGCCCAGACTGCCGGCCTGGACGTGACGAACACGGCCTTCGTGGTATCTCTGCAGCTGAGCGTTTTGATCCTGGTCATCCCTTACATCTTGGTTGGCCTGGTCGGCGGGGGCGTCAAGGCTATCAAGGGGGTAGGCTTCATTACCTTCATGTCTGGTCTGGCTTTTGCCTTGCCGCAAATCTTAGTGGCTAAGTACGTTGGGGCGGAATTGCCAGCCATCGCCGGTTCCATCGTCTGCATCCTGGTTACGGCCCTCTTGGCCAAGCGGCACAAGGACGTGCCGGAATACTCCGCTTCTACCGGGGACATTGCCAAGCACTCAGCTGGTGAACTGCTGCAAGCCTGCGCGCCATTTATCTTAGTTTTCGTCTTCGTTTTGGCCGCTTCATCATTGTTCCCAGCCGTTAACAGCCTGCTCAACTCCGCGACTTTGAAGTTCCAGGTTTACACTGGCAAAAATGCTGGTCAGTTCAGCCTCAACTGGCTGTCTTCACCAGGGACCTTGATCTTGGTGGCTACCTTCATCGGGGCCATGATCCAGGGCTTGAGCGTTAAGGAAACTTTTGGCATCCTCTGGGACCTGATTAAGGGGATCGGCAAGACGGCGGTGACTATTTCCGCTATCGTGGCCCTGGCTAAGGTTATGGGCTATGCCGGCATGACCAGTGCCATCGCGGTTGTTTTGGTCAAGGTCATGGGTCCGGTTTACCCATTGATCGCGCCAATCATCGGTGCCCTGGGGACTTTCGTGACTGGGTCAGACACCAGTTCCAACATCCTTTTCGCCAAATTGCAGGCCTCAGCTGCCCAAAGCCTGGGCGTGAGTCAGACTTGGGTCGTGGCCAACAACATGGTCGGGGCTACTGCCGGGAAGATGATTTCCCCGCAATCCATCACGGTTGCGTCTACCGCTATCGGCCAGGAAGGCAGCGAAGGCACGATTTTGAAGCAGGCCTTCAAGTGGTGCGGGATCTACACTGCAATCATCTGTATCTTCCTGTACCTGGTCGGCTTGGCTACGGGCCAGCTGCACTTCTAGTACTTCTAATTTTTTGAGCAGATTCTAAAAAGTAAAAGATTGGCCCAAAAGTAAGCGATTAAATGCTATGATAATCCTTGTAAGTTAATAGTAATTGATAGTAATTTTTTAATGATTGAGGAGATTTCCATGACACATTACATCAAGGGCTTCCCGCAAAGCGAAGCAGATGAAGACTTAAAATTTGTTAACGTTGATGAGCTTGAAGAAAAGGCCAAGGAAGTAATGCCGGAAGGGGCTTACTACTACGTAGCCTCAGGTTCAGAATATGAATGGACTTGGAGAAACAACACTACTGCCTTCAACCACTACCAGATTGTTCCCCGGGCCTTGACCGGGATGGACAACCCGTCAACTGAAACTGAATTCCTGGGCATGAAGCTGAAGACGCCGATCATGATCTCACCAATCGCTTGTCATGGGATCTCCCACGCTGACGCTGAAGTTGCTACCCAAAAGGGGGCAGCTTTGGCTGGAGCCATGTTTACTTCCAGCACTTACGGCAACAAGCCGGTTGAAGAAATCGCTGCCGCTGCGCCAGATGCTCCGCGGATGTTCCAGCTTTACCTTTCAAAGAACTGGGACTTCAACAAGATGGTCTTTGACGCGATCAACGCTGCTGGCTACAAGGCAATCCTGTTGACGGTTGACGCTTTGGTATCAGGCTACCGGGAAGCCAACCTGCGGACCAACTTTGCCTTCCCGGTACCGCTGGACTTCTTCACCCGTTTCCAAGGCGCCAAGGGCGAAGGGCAAACGGTTGCGCAAATGTACGCTTCCAGCGCCCAGAACATCGGTCCGGATGACATCAAGCGGATCAAGGAAATGTCCGGCTTGCCAGTCATCGTTAAGGGTGTCAACTGTGCTGAAGACGTTGAAGTTGCTTTGACTGCCGGCGCAGACGGCGTTTACGTGACTAACCACGGTGGCCGGGAAATCGACGGTGCTCCTGCAACTATTGACGTATTGCCAGAAGTTGTTGAAGCAGTCAACGGCCGCTGCCCGGTTATCTTCGACGGTGGTGTCCGCCGTGGCTCCCATGTCTTCAAGGCTTTGGCTTTAGGGGCTGACCTAGTTGGTATTGGCCGTCCTTACCTTTACGGCCTGGCTTTGGGTGGCCCGCACGGGGTTGCTTCAGTCATCAACGAATTGAACGATGAATTGAAGATCGACATGCAACTGACTGGCTGCAAGACGATTGAAGACGTTAAGCACGCCCGCTTGACTGACTTCCAGTACGCTGGCGACACTAAGCCATCCAGCACTGACCCGCGGGTGCGCAAGCCATACCCAGTTACCGCGGTCAACCAAATCAAGTCTGAACCAGACGCGGCTACTGGTGCTTCACACCACTAAGATTGAACATGTGTCAAGTTTAATAGCAAAAAACGAAGCTACTCACTTTGAGCAGCTTCGTTTTCTTTTCTACAATTTTTTGATTAAGTCAGTAAATTCGTCCAGTCTTTCCGCAAAGACCTTGAAGGCATCTTCCAGGTAGTCGGACTTGGTCATGTCGACGCCGGCCTTCTGCATGATGTTGATCGGGTAGTCGCTGGAGCCGGACTTAAGGAAGTCCAGGTACTTCTCCTTATCTTCCTGGCTGCCGTAAGTAATCTTGTTAGCCAGGGCAGTCGCCGCGGCAAAGCCGGTCGCGTACTGGTAGACGTAGAAGTTGTAATAGAAGTGAGGAATCCGGGCCCATTCCAGGTCGATGTCGCTGCCCAGGCTGATCGCCGGGCCGTAGTACTGCTGGTTGAGCCGGTCGTAGAAGCCACACAGGTAGTCAGCCGTCAAGGCTTCACCCGCCTGGTCGCTTTCATGAATGAACTTCTCGAATTCCGCGAACTGGGTCTGCCGGTAGACCGTTCCCTTAAAGGAGCTCAAGTAGTAGTTGAGCAGGAAGGCCCGGGTCTTTGGATCCGTCACCCGATCCAGGAAGTAGTTGGTCAGCAGGTTTTCATTGGTCGTTGAGGCAATTTCCGCGACAAAGATCGGATAGTCCCCGTACACGTATGGCTGGTTTTCCCGGGTGTACATGCTGTGGACTGAGTGGCCGGTCTCGTGGACCAGGGTGTAGAGGGAATCCAGGTCCCCCTGCCAGTTCAAGAGCTCATAGGCGTCGGTGTCATAAGCCCCGCCGGAGTAGGCCCCGCTTTGCTTGTGCATGTTAGCCACGTGGTCGATGCAGCGGTTATTGAAGAGGTAGTCGACGTGTTTGACATAGTCCTCGCCCAAAACCTGCAGGGCCTCTCTGGCCTGGGCCTTGGCTTCAGCGAAAGTGTAGCTGAGGCTTGGCTTGCCCGTGATCGGCACGTACATGTCCCACATTTGCAGGTCGCCCTTCAGGTCCAGGATCTCTTCGCGCAAGTTGACATAGCGGTGGAGGAGGTCCAGGTGCTTGTGGACGCTAGTCAAAAGCTGGTTGTAGACGTCGACAGGGATGTTGTTTTCTGACAGAGCCGCGGCTAAGGCGTCCTGGTAGTGGTGGGTCTGGGCATCAAAGTTGTGGGCCTTGACATTGCCGGCCAAGGTTGAGGCAAAAGTTGACGCGAACTGGCCGTAGACAGCGTAAAGGGCGTCAAAGGCGTCCTCTCTGACTTCCCGGTTCTGGGACTGGATCAAGATGTCGTAGTTGGCTTCCGTCAGTTCCACTGCTTCCCCGTCTTCATCTTCAATGTAAGGGAATTGCAAATCGGAGTTGGTCAAGACGTTGAAGGTGTTGGCCGAAGCTGACAGGGCATCCCCGGCCGCCGATACCAGCTTCTCCTCTTCAGCTGGCAAAACGTGCTCTTCCTGCTTGACGATTTGTTCCAAATAGTGCCGGTAGTTTTCCAGTCTTGGCTCTTCCTTGAAAAAGGCGTCCAAGCCCTCTTTCCCCAAGGCTAAAACAGCCGGCTGAATGAAGGCAACAGCCGCCTGGTATTCAGCGGCCAGGCTCTGGGCGCGGGAATTGAGGGCCAGCTTCTTCTGGTTGCTGGTGTCGACGTCGCTGGCCATGCTGGCATAGACGTAGATCTTGGACAGGCGGCGGTCAACGGCAAAAATCTGGGTCAAGCGGTCATAGAGGACGGCCGCGCTCTCCGTAAAGCCGTCTTCCAAGGCCGGCAGGGCCTTGACTTCCTGTTTGACAGCTTTAAAGGCGGCCTCCCAGTCCGCCTCAGTCTTGAAGATCCGGGTCAAGTCCCAGGTCTGTTCTTTGGGAACCTCACTGCGATAAGGGATTTCCATACGATACCTCTTCTTTTTCTCATTTCTTTACGTTCTATTTTACGATACTTGATATTCTACTGCTGCAAAAAAACGTGTGCAATGTAGCCAAACCGTAATCTTTGACTACGTATGTCCAAAGACATGAATACAGACATTTTTCTTATTGCCGTCATCACCAGTATTCCGATATCCCAACAAGGGGGTAACCGCATTGACCAGCGCAGGTACCGAAGCACCACTCTTGCAACTTCAGGGAAAGGCTCTCACCAATCCTCGGGTACAGCCAACCCGCATGACTAAGGCCAGGGCCTTAGCCATTAATTCTCCTTTCTTTAATATTTATAGCGCATGATTTAATTCTGGGTGCTCAGTCAGCGCTAAAAGACTGAGCATCGCATTCTTATCCCGATCTACAACCTTATTGTAGTTTGGGCATTTTTGGTTGTAGCAGACGTACTCATTGTGTTTAGTACCATGCTTCTTGTTTCCGTAAAGGGTGATCTTGTCATCACCTTTTTTGACATTTCCACAAGCCGCACAACGCTGAGTAGACGGATACAGCTTATTTGCCAGAATAAGTTCCTTACCATACCAATCGCACTTGTAGGTCAAGAATTGCTTAAACTTGCCAAACATCGACCGGTGAACACCCTTTGAAGCTACGTGGCTCATCAGCATACCCTTGACTGACAGATTTTCAATCACGATCTTGTCGTAGTTATTGACCAGTTCAGTCGTAAACTTCTGCATCAAGTCGTTTTGGATATTGCTTGCCTTGCGATAGCATGCTTGAAGCTTGGCTTTCGTCTTCAAGTAGTTCTCGCTTTCGCAAGCAGCTTCTCCATTTTTGACTTGCTTTTTGGCAAGCTGCCTTTGATAGTGCTTGATTTTCCCATAAATTTTATCAAGCTTCTTAGGCAATACGTTCATGCGACCTCCCGTGTAATCAAAGTGACCAACATTGACGTCAACCGCGGTAGCTTTACCTGTTTTGTCTGGCAGCTTAATATCTTCAGCCTTGATCTTATACGGGATAGCAACGTAATAACGGCCTTTTTCTTTGAAGTAGCTGACAACGCCAAATTCATCTGACAAAGGCTTTTCACTCAGCTTAAAGCCGCGCCATTGGTCTTTTGGAACGCTACTTCCTCTTGCCCGTTCCAAATAAAGAATTCCATCTTTGATCTTGCTCTGGTCACTTTTGAAGCCTTGTCTGGCTTCCCGCTTTGACCGAAATTTTGGTTTGCCCCAGCCTGGTTGGGCCTTGTCAAAGAAATTGTTCCAAGCCTTACCCAAATCAGAAATTGCCAGTTGCAGAATCCGGGCTGACTGTGTATACTGCCAGTCTTTTTTATCGGCAACTAACATATTACGAACTCTTCGTTCACTCGGTGAAGGCTTGTCTTTAAGCAGCACTTTCTGTTCTTCGGTCAGCTTTTTGGAGTCGGTGGACAAAGAAGATTTAAGTGTTTGTCTTGCCTTATACATTTCATTCCACAAGGCGAGGCCTTGATTCCAGCAATAACGACGGTAGTCACAAGCTTCATCCAAAACTTTTCTCATAGTCTTGTTGGGACGTAGTTCATAGACTCTTGTCTGAATTAATTCTGCCGGTGCTTCTTTTACCTGTTCCGCCATTTGATTTCACCGCCTTTCAGAATTATATCTTTGTTTCGAGGAATATTTTAGCAGGTATTCCTGCTGATTTCCAAACATACGTTTTTGAAGTGTGGGTGAAAGCTGGGATCTATCCTAAAGCAAAGTTCCGGATTTCCCTAAATTAATTGAACTTAGAACCTACCTGTTATCTCTTACATATAATCAAACACATTAAGTACGTTTTTCGCCACTAGTATTGTCCTCTCAAAGCGGCTTTTTGCCAAAAAATAAGATAGTCTAAATATTACCACGCCTGGTTCATTAAATGCCTTTTTCATGCGAAAATAAATAATAGCAAATTACTAAAGGGGGTAGTCCATGGAAGAGCAACACAGCAGAAGACAACAGAAAATTTTTCGTAATGTGACTCTTGTCCAGGCTGGCCTTTTGAAAAAGTCCCGCCGCCCTTTGCCGACCATCATTGGCCTCTTGGTGACCTTTGCCGTCATGATCGCGGCGACCTGGGGGGCGCATGCCTACTTCTCCCTGCATTCAGCCTTGGTGAGCATGAACGGCAATAACGGCAGCACGGCGACCAGTGCCCGGATCGCGGCCAAGAAGCCGATCTCGATTCTGGTTTTAGGGGTCGACCAGGGGCTTGAGGGGAGAAATGACAAGGGGAACTCGGACACCATCATCCTGGTGACTGTCAACCCAACGACCAAGAAGGCGACCATGACTTCGATTCCCCGGGATACCTTGACGGAAATTCTGGGTGAAACGAGCAGCACTAGCTACTACATGTTCAAGGTCAACTCGGCCTACCAGTTTGGGGGCAGCAGCGGGTCGGTCAAGACGGTTTCGGCCATGCTCAACGTGCCGATCAACTATTATGTGGAAGTTAACATGAAGGCCTTGAAGAGCCTGGTCAACGCTTTAGGCGGGGTTGACGTCAACGTGCCGTTCAGCTTCAGCTATGACTGGTGTGACTTTAAGAAGGGCAAGCAGCACCTGGACGGCCGCCATGCCATCGCTTATGCCCGGATGCGCTATGACGACCCCCGGGGGGACTACGGCCGGCAGCTGCGGCAGCGGCAGATCATCCAGGCTGTGGTCAAGAAGGGCTTGTCCGTCAACGGTTTAGCCAACTACCAGAAGCTGCTCAAGGTTTTTGCCAAGTACGTCAAGACCAATTTGACTTTTGGCGACATGACCAGCCTGGCCATCAACTACAGAAGCGCGGCCAGCAACATCTCCAGCGGCTACATCCAGGGCCACGACGCGACGATTTCCGGAACCAGCTTCCAGATAGCGTCAACTGAAGAATTGCAGAAGTGGTCCAACAAGCTGAGAAAGAGCCTGGGCCTGTCCACGCAGACTTTGACCAACCAGGAAACCCGGCAGAACAGTCTGAACGAGACCTATAACGGGGTCGACTTCTCCAGCAATGAGACCATCACCAACTACACGATTTATGAAGCCAACTCAATTACGCCAAGAAGCAGTGATTCTTGGTAGTGCTGACAATCATGCCTCTAGCTTAGCTAGGGGTATTTTTTCCCTTTTAGCAATAATTTTCCTACTATCCAGGGGGCAAAATACGTTAAGATAGTTGATAGAATTAGGAGGAATTTTCGTGAAAAAACGCTATTATCCATACATCTACGGCGGGATTGCCGGCGTAATGACTTTCATCGCCATGTTCTACATCTGCCGGCACTCTTTCGCCTTAACCAATACCCAGTCCCTGGTCTGGGGCATCATCGGCGCCATCCTGGTCTTCGTGAGCTCGTCTTACACCGAATACGCGATTGCCGAAATCCAGCGGATCTCTGACAAGTACCACCTGGATGAGGAATTCCTCTCCGGCTTAACCAAGCTCAGTCCCAGCTACTTCCGGGTGGCTGACGACCACCTGCACTTGACCGCCCCGCGCTATCTCTGGCCGCGGATCCTCAAGACCCTGCAGAAGTACGACCATGAGCGCAAGCAGGCGGAAAACTTTCACCTGTAAGAAAGGAAAAAATTTTGAGTTTACTGACCGTCAGCGGCTTGACCCAGGGCTTTGCGGAAAAGACCCTCTATGAAGACGCCAATTTCGTTTTAAACAAGGAAGACCACATGGGGGTCACCGGCCAAAACGGGGTCGGCAAGTCCACCTTGATCAAAATCCTGACCGGGGAAATCCTCCCCGATGAAGGGTCAGTCAAGTGGCAAAACAAGCTCTCCGTCGGCTACCTGGACCAGTACGCCAAACTGACGCCCGGTCTGACCATGCGGGACTTTTTAAAAACTGCTTTTGACCAACTCTACCAAGATGAAGCCCGGTTGAACCAGCTTTACATCGATTACAGCGAAAGCGGCGATGAGTCCCTTTTAACTAAAGCCGGGCGCCTGCAGACCTACCTAGAAGAAAACAACTTCTACGACCTGGACACAGAAATCGACCGGGTGGCCAGCGGCTTAGGCCTGGCCGAACTGGGCTTTGACCGGGACGTCTCCCAGCTTTCCGGGGGCCAGCGGTCCAAGCTGATCCTGGCCAAGCTCCTCTTAGAGCAGCCTCAAGTCCTGGTCCTGGACGAACCAACCAACTACTTAGACGTCGGCCACATCGACTGGCTGGTCGACTACTTGAATGATTTTACTGGCGCTTTTATCGTTGTCAGCCACGACTACGACTTTTTAGGCCGGATAACCAACTGTATTATCGACATCGACTTCGGGACCATCACCCGCTATACCGGTACATTAAAGCAAGCCATGCGGCAAAAGGAAGCCAACCGGCAGACTTATATGAAGGCCTATGCCAACCAGCAGCGGCAGATCACCAAGACTGAAGCCTATATCAGAAAAAATAAAGCCGGCACCCGGGCCAAAAGTGCCCGGTCCCGGCAAAAGCAGCTGGACAAAATGGAAATTCTGACCCCTCCGCAAAACGGCAAGAAGGCCAAATTTGACTTTCCATACGTGGAAACGGCCTCTAACTTGCTTTTGCAGACGCAGGACCTGGTGATCGGCTACGACCAGGCTTTGGTTAAGGAAGCCTTCAACTTCTCCGTTGGCAATGGGGAAAAGGTCGCCATCACCGGTTTTAACGGGATCGGCAAGACCACCCTGCTGAAGACCCTCTTGGGGCAGATTCCGCCGATCTACGGGGGCTTTGACCTGTCGGCTACGGCTAAGCTGGCCTACTTCAAGCAGGACTTGACCTGGCCCAACCAGAATATGACGCCTCTGCAGTACTTAGAGAGTGAATTTGACCAGAAGAAGCCCAAGGAATTGCGGCAGGCTTTAGCCCGGATGGGGCTGACCGCCCAATTGGTCATGAGTCCACTTAAGGAACTGTCCGGGGGCGAGCAGGAGAAGGTGAAGCTGGCTGAGATGCAGTTTGAGCCGGCCAACCTGCTTTTCCTTGACGAACCGACCAACCACCTGGACAATGAAACTAAGGACAGCCTGCGGAAGGCCATCGTCAACTTCCCGGGCGGGGTCATCATCGTCAGTCACGAACGGGACTTTTTCAGAGGTGACTGGGTCGACAAGGTCGTCGATATTGAAGCCATGAATAATTGATTTAGCTGCCTTTAGGCAGGCTCGCGGTGAAAAAATGAGCACAGACGCGTACATGAAAAGAGTCGTTCATACTTGTTTGAAGGCTGGCCGCCTCATGCTGGCCGGCGGTAGCGAAATGTACCGGGTGGAGGACACCATGCGCCGGATCGCTGTCAACGCCGGCATCAAGGAGGTCAATGTTTTTGCCATGCCAACCGGCCTCTTCGTCAGCCTGGATGATGGGGAATGCAGCACGGTGACGGAACTGGAAACCGTAAAGAAGCGGGCCATCAACCTGGAACTGGTCGACCAGGTCAATGAATTCTCCCGGGAATTCGCCGACAAGCGGATTGACCTGGAGGAGCTGGAAGAGAAGCTGCGGGAAATCGAGGAGAACATCCCGACTTTTCCTTTATGGCTGCAGGTCATCGGGGCCGGGATCTTGAGTGCCACCTTGATGGTTCTCTTTTTGGATGTCTATGACTGGATCGACTTCCCGGTTGCCGGGCTGATCGGGGCCAGCGGCTATTTGATGGACTCCTGGCTTAAGGGCCACACCAAGATCCGCTTCCTGGCGGAAATGATCGCGGCCATGGAGATGGGGCTACTCACCATTATCATTAATAGGATTTTTCCGGCCTGCAATGTAAACAATATTTTGACTGGGGCCTTGATGACTCTGGTGCCCGGCCTGGCCTTGACCAACGCCTTGAGAGACTTGTTTATGGGCGACTGGGTGTCAGGGATCGTGCGCATGTGTGAGGCGGCGATGACGGCGATTGCCCTGGGCGGCGGCGTCGGGATCGTGATTAGATTTTTAGGAGCTTAGTCATGCTGGGGATGCAGGTTAGTTTCAACATCTGGGACGTCTTGATCAACTTGGTCTTTTCATACATTGCCACGGTGGGCTTTGCCTTGACGGTGAATATTCCCCACCGGGTGATTCACTGGAGCGGGATCTGCGGTTGCGCGGGCTGGATGGTCTACTGGCTGGTGACGGAGGCTTCTGGCGGGCGGATGATTTCCAACACCCTGGGGGCCTTTGCCGTGGGCTTGGTCGCGGTGGTTTTGGCTAAGTGGAAAAAGTGTCCCGTCACCCTTTTCAGCGTACCGGGCCGGGTGCCGCTGGTGCCGGGAGCGCCGGCTTATATGGTGGTCAGACGGCTGATTGATGGCAAGTATATTGCTGCCCAGCAGATGATGATGCGGGTGGCTATCGTGACTGTGTCGATCGCTTTGGGCTTCTTGCTGTCAACCCTGTTCCAGGAAGCTTGGAACAAGTACATCAAGCGGCTCAAGCTGCGGGAGAAGTTGAAAAAGTAGCTTTACAAGGCCTGGGAAAGAGCGTATAATCTAATATCGACGAGTCGAGGAAAACGCAAAGGTGCGTATTTTAAGATAGAGGGCATCAGGCCTTTGGCCAGACGCGGGAAGCGTCGATGCTGACACACCCTTGATGTGAACGAGAAGGAGTCACATTTGCCGTTTGGCAAGTGCCTTGAGTTGAGAAAGCCGCTAGAAGCAAGTATGCTTCTGGCGGCTTTTTTGTCATTTCACGCTATAATTGCTTTCCTCTTGCCCAATCGAATCAGAAACGGTGACCTCCCAGCCCATCCCGCTCCGGCGGACCGTGACTTCCTTGTAATAAGGGAGGTTGGCATCGCCCTTGTCTATCTTCTTGCCAGATTTGGCAAAGAGAGCCTGGTTCTTTTTAACCGTTCGCTTGGTTGAGAAGCTGCTGACGTAGGTGGTCCCCATGCCAAAATGGCTGTCAGCCTTAACCTGGTTCAAATAGTAGATGTCGCTGTAGCCATGCTGGGGCAGGGTCTTGTTCAAAACTTCTGTTACCACGCCTTCCTGGGTTGACTTGTAGATCTCGTTAGCCGTAAACAATACGGAGAAGAGGACAAAGAGCCAGATTGGCGAGGTCAGAATTAGGGTGATGATCTTGTGCTCATGGTAGAGCTGCTTGCTTGCCTTCATTTTTTCTTCCTCCTGATAAAAAACGACAAACATCTTCTTCTTCCAATTATAATCCCCTTATCAAAAAAATCAGCATATTCCAACAAAAAGAACGTGAAAAATTCACGTGCTAGAGAGATTATTCATTTGAGCCTTCCGGCGACCTCTTCTGGCCAGAATAGCTGGCTAATAATTCAGCTATAGCCGAAGATTTTTTCACTGAGATCGCACATCATGAGAGATTCTTGAGGATGGATATGGTAAAATAGCAGAGTAATAGAGAACTTGCCGCGCGGCAGGCTCTATTTCCCGGAGCGGCGGTGTTTTCCCCATGTTATCGCCGCCCCGGAGGTTATAAATCAGTCGAGTGCTGGTGACAACCTACATTTCCTATTAATCCTAATGAGAACCGGCCCCCCTGGCCGGCTCTTTTTTTCGCTTGCACCCGGGGACTTTTTTAGTTAATGTAGATACAGATATAATTGGACGGTGACAAAAAATGCAGATCAACCTTAAAGACTTAACTAAAGCAATCGAAGAACAGACCTACCTGTCTGACATGGAGACCATCAAGTATTCCGAAGTCTCCCGGAGCAAGAAGAAGCTGCGTGAACACGCCTTGACCATGGTCCAGGAAGTGGCCACGGCCTTGAATAAAGACCGGCTCATGCAGGTCCAGCTGGTTTTGGAAGGGAAGAACCCCATCACTTTTGCCCTGGAAACCAACATCATCAACCTGCCCCTGGCCAACTACAAGAAGCTGATCAACTTCTTTGACGAAGAAGAAGCCCAGCCGGTCAAGGTCTACTTTGAAACGGCCAGCGAATACCTGAACGCTTCCCACTTCCGGATCGACCTCTTCATGGATGGCGACGAATTAGTAGCCGATGTTGAAGAGGCAGCCGACCGCCTGGCTGATGCCATGAGCGAGAAGATCAAGCAGGTCAAGGAAGGCGAAGCAGCCGCTAAGGAAGCTGCCAAAGAAGCCAAGGCCAAGACGAAGAAAGAGGCATAATTATGTGGAGCTGGAACGTACTGGGGGTGGCCCTCTGGGTGGGAGCCATCGTTTACCTGGTCTTTATCGTGCAAAATATCCGGCGCCGGCGGCTGAAGATGATCATCCAGCGCCGGCATAAATTTGAATGGGGCAACTCCCTGATCAGCCTGCTGGAAGTCGCCAGCTTCTGCCTTTTGGCCGGCTGGCTCTTAGCCGTCAGCCTCTTTGACGACCCGAACTTGACGGATACTTCCCGGATTACTTCATCCGTGACCTACAAGCCCCTGGTCCTGCAGCCTAGCGCCAGCCAGAGCTACTATGTCCAGGTCAGGTCCACCAAGAACCGGGATTTGAGCCAGCAGTATATTTTTTACCTGAAGGGGAAAAAGTATACCGTGCCCAGCTACCTGGCTACGGTCTCTTATGAAAAGGATCCGATCAACGTGACGGCCTCGGCTCTGCCATTCAGCCGCAAGGAGCTAAAGAAGGAAGATTCCCGCTACCAGCAGGCCTACGTGGCTATCTACACGGCCAAGTACAAGAACACCGCGGCTAACGGGATCGGCCTCCATGTTGGCCACCAGGCCAAGCGCTTCTACCTGATCCGGGTGCCGGACAGTTCCTTTATTGACAAGGAAAGCAAGTAAGAATTAAACAAAGTAAAAATCGCCTTCTAATTAAAGAAGACGATTTTTTCTTACTTTTTCTCAAATCTGACGATTCGGAGTCCTCTGCTTCGGCCTTTTTCTTCCTTGATGTAAGCCAGGAGGCCGCCGTCGAGGAAGGCTAAAAGCAGGTTAGAGGTCGGGAAGTCCAGGACATTGCCCGACATGTAGCTGGCTCCCAATAGCAGGGCGCTAGCGATCAAGAGGCTGGTTAAGTAAAAGGTCCGGCAGGCTTTTTCCTTCAGCCACTCAAAGGCCCCATAGAGGATGATGGCCGGGTAAAAGGCTAGGTAAAGGAAGGCGCCGACTAGCCCCAGAGAGTAGTACTGGGCCGTGAAGTCCCGCTCCAGGTTGAAGATGTTGGTCTGCCGCATATAACCGATCCCCAGCCACTTGTCCAAAGGATCATTGTCATACTTGACCACTTGCTTAAGCATGGCCTCTTCGACCTTGCGGTTGGCTAAACGGACGCTGGCCGGCTCTTTAAGCAGGTCGATCCAGAACTGCGGGTCGTACTTATATGGATAGGACTTGGTAATGAAGCGCTTGTTTAAGGCGTACTTCTGGTAATATTTGGCCAAAAAGTCCTTCTCAAACTCTTTCAGCTTGTCCGGGTCATTCTTGTACTTGTCCAGGCCCGCTTTTAAGAGCGCGTTTTCCTGGTCGATCTTAGAGTCGTGGCTGTTTGCCCAGTAGATCTCGTACTTGTAGCGCTGGACAGCCGGGGAGACCTGCCAGCAGACCCCGGTGATCCCGGCTAAGGCCAACAGGGTGACCAGGCCGCCTTTAGAGAACTTGACGTTTTTTAAGAAAAGCAGGTGGACCAGCCAGGCAATCAAGCTGACGGCCAGGGTTCCGGCTAAGCCGTAGAGGGCGACCTTAGTGCCGACTTCCAGCATAGCCAAAGTCTGGCTGAGGGCCAAAAGGCCGGTCTGCCAAGAGAAGCGCTCAAGAAGCAGGTAGAAGACGACCGGGGCCAGCATCAAGAGGATGGCGCTCAAGGTGTTGGTAAAGTAGAAGAAACCCTTGGAGGCGCTGTGGGAGTAGCCGTAAAGCGGCCCCATGAACCAGGTGAAGATGTTGCCGGAGATTACCCCAGTTTCGTAGGACTTCAAAGAGACCACGAAGAGGTTGCTCAAGACGATCGTGCCGGTGAAGAGGCCGCTGACCCAGGCTAAGGCTTTTAACAAGAAGTCCTGGCTGATTTCCAGTCTCTTGGTCACCCAGATCAAGGCCAGAGGCAGGAGCATTCTGAAGAGGTAAAAAATCTCCCCGAAATTCGAGTAGCCATAATCGTTTGGGCTGAGGCTCTTGAAGTTCTGCATGTGCCAGAGGTGGAAGATCCCGTAGAGGGTCAAGAGGGCCAGGTAGGCCCAGAGCCAGGCCGGAGGCAGCTGCTTTTGCCCCCAGACAAGCAGGCCCACCAAGACGATGACACCGGCGATCCGGATGATGGTCGGGATGGTGAAGGGCAGGATGGTGGCCAGCTTCCCCCGGTAGAAGAAGTCCAAATCCAGGAAGGGCTGGAGGAGGATGAACCAGTAGAGCAGGCTTTTAGTTTTTTCTTTCATGTTGTCAACTCGCTTTCTCTACTATCTTAACAAAAAACTCCGCGGGATAAACGCGGAGTTCTCTTACTTGCTCTTCTTGGCCGGAGCCTTCTTTTCCTTCTTGTCCTTGTCGTCAGCCTTCATGGTCGGGGCCATCTTTTCGATGGTCACGTTGTTGGTGGAGAGGGCCTTGGCCTTCTTGGATGCCCGGGCCGGCTTCATGTTCTTGAAGTTGACGACCAGCTTGTAGTTGAGGTCGCTGACGGCAGCAGCATCAACGTCGTCAAAGGAAGTGATGGCCAGGAGGGCGGAGTTTTCATAGATCTTTTCCACCGTGCCTTGGAACTGCTTCTTCAGTTCTTCTTCTGACTTGGCGTTAACGACGGCACCTAATTCAACATCGGCTTTCTTCATGGCAATCTCCTTAATTCGCAAATGGTTAAAATTTCAACTAGGCTATGATATAGTATAAGGCGAAAATTTTCAAGTTAGGAGATCCTTTTTTGGCTAAAAAAATTATCTTGATTGCCGGTCCCAGCGGGGCGGGCAAGACGACTATATCTGAATACCTGACCGACCGCTACCAGATCCCCCGGGTGATTACCCACACCACCCGGCCGAAGCGGCCTGGGGAAAGCGGGTCAGCTTATTATTTTGAAGACGATGCTTCTTTTGCCCAGCTGCACTTCTTTGAACATGTCAAATACGGGGACTACCAGTACGGGTCCAGTAAAGAAGGGCTGGAAAGAGCCTGGGCCAAGAACGACCTGGTCAGCTTGATCGTGGATATCAAGGGGGCCCGGTCCTACCTGGAAGCTTTAGGTGACCAGGTTTACTTCCTTTATGTGACTTGCAGCCTGGATACCTTGGCGCAAAGAATGGCTGACCGGGGTGATGCAAGTGACCAGATCAAGAAGCGGCTGGCCGGCAGCGAGTTGAACGAATTGCCGGAAGATTTGGCTTCTTGCGCCCATGTCCTGGTCAATGACGACCTGCAAGCGACCTATGCCAGCTTGGACAGTTTGGTGAGAAAATTACAAAATTAAGCTTTTTCTCATAGATTGTAAAAAAGGCGTGACCTTTTTGAAACAGAATTGAAATATTTCTCCTGTAAAATGTTAAACATCAAGTTAAGAAAAGGAAGTAAATCATTTTGAAGTTCAAGAAGTCATTAGCCAAAGTAGTTGCAGCCGTCTCCCTGGCCTTCGCCGGTTTCGTTGCCGTAAATACTGTTAACACTCAAAACAACACTGTCCAAGCTGCTTCTAAGACCAGCCAGTGCAACAAGGTCGTCTCCCTGGCCAAGAAGCAAGTCGGCAAGCGTTACGTTTACGGGGCAACCGGTCCTAACGCCTTTGACTGCTCAGGCTTGACTTCATACGTCTACAGCCACGCCATCGGCAAGTACATCAGCCGGACTACTTACAGCCAAGTTTACCAAGGCAAGACTGTTAAGGTTTCAACTGCCAGCTTGAAGAAGGGTGACCTCCTCTTCTGGGGTTCCAAGTTTTCCCCATACCACGTGGGCATCTACGTTGGGGGCGGCCAATACGTGCACGCCGCTACGCCAAGCCAGGGTGTCCGTAAGCAATACCTGAGCTCCTACTTCTGGCCATCAACTGCCAAGCGGATTATCTAATTAGCAAACTTCAAAATGATCAAATCAGCGTCCTTGAGGCACCCGCCTCAGGGGCGCTTTTCTTTGCCTTTTTGGCCTGTAGATTAAAAGCAAAAGCTGGACTTTTAAGGGAAGGATTTATGGAAAGCAAAGTCTGTCAGCCCTTACCTGGCCTGGAAAGGCGGGAGAAAATTAAATAGTTAAGAAGTTGAAGGAAAGGGTTGTAAATGAGAAGGCAATTAAATAAAATAGGGGGCAATTATTGAAAGAAATAAAGTAAAGTCCTAGAAAAGAAGGTATTCAAGATGAGAATTGCATGTTACGGCGTTAGGCCGCTTGAAAGAAGTTATTTTGAAAAACTGAACAAGTATGACTACGACTTGAAGCTCATTGCTGAATACTTGAACCGGGAAAACGTAGTACAAGCAGAAGACTGCGACGCCGTCCTGGTCCGGGGCAACTGCCTCTGTGACCGGACAAACCTGGAACAGTTTAAGAACTACGGGATCTCCTGGGTCTTCACCCGGTCAGTCGGCGTGGACCACTTCGACCTGGAAGCCGCTAAGGACTTGGGCATCTCCGTTGCCCGGGTGCCAAACTACTCCCCATACGCGGTAGCCAACCTGGCCTTTACCCTGGGCTTGACTTTGTCAAGACACGTTGGTGAAGCTGCCCATCATGTCCATGAACAGGACTTTGGGATGCATCCGGACTACTTCGCTACGGAATTCAACCGTTTGAAGGTCGGCATCTACGGGGCCGGCAAGATCGGGGCAGTTGAAGGCAAGATGTGGCAGGCTCTGGGCGCCGAAGTTTATGCCTATGACCCATTCCCATCTGACTTCGCCAAGCAATACTGCACTTTTGTAAGTGAAGACGAACTGCTGGCAACTTGTGACATCGTTTCTGTTCACGTGCCATACTTCCCAGGCAAGAACGACAAGCTGATGAATGCTGAATTCATCGCTAAGATGAAGAAAGGGGCAGTCTTGGTCAACACGGCCCGGGGCGAACTGGCTGATGAAGCAGCCATCGCCGCTGCTGTCTCCAGTAACCACCTGTCTGGCTACGGCGCTGATGTGGTTTCCAACGAAAAGAAGATCATGGGCCACAAGTTTGACTGTGAAAGCGACGTGCCGGACCAGGAAGTCCAGTCCTTGATGGACCTTTACCCGCGGGTTCTCTTGACTCCGCACATGGGCTCCTTTACTGAACCAGCCCTGGAAGACATGATCTCCTTGTCATTTAACAATTTCCATAACATGGCCACTGAGGGGGCAGTTGATGCCCGCAATGAAGTCGTGGCTGCACCGGAAAGCTCTACTTTCGCATCTGAGAAGCTGCGGGCTTAATAAATTAAGGTTCTGTCTCTTTGCCAGGGCCTTTTTTTTACGGAAAAATTGCAGGATGTTAAAAAACTGCAAAGGCTTATTAAAGAAACTGCAAACGGTCTGTAAAGTTCTTGTAACACTCATCGGCTATGATATAAGCATCGAGAAAAGAGAAAGAGAGTTACAACGTAATGAGGCAGTTTAAGCAGATCTTAGTAAAATTGACCTTAGCCCTGGCCCTGGTTGTGCCAATCGCCGTTCAGGCAAACAGCCACCAGGCCCAAGCAGCAAGCGTGACGACCAAGCGGAACAAGGTCGTTAAGCTGGCCAAGAAGCAAGTTGGCAAGCGCTATGTTTACGGCGCTACCGGCCCTTACAGCTTTGACTGCTCAGGCTTGACCCAGTACGTTTTCAAGAAGGCGATCAAGAAGTCCCTTACCCGGACCACCTACACCCAGGTAAAGAGGGGCAAGACCGTTAGGGTTTCAACTGCCAAGTTGAAGAAGGGCGACCTGCTCTTCTGGGGCTCCAAGTCTTCCCCGTACCACGTTGGGATTTACGTGGGCGGCGGCCAGTACGTGCACGCGGCTACTCCAAGCCAAGGTGTCCGCAAGCAGTACTTGAGCTCCTACTTCTGGCCATCAACTGCCAAGCGGGTTATCTAATTTATCATTACCTGCTAAAATTACGATAGTAACGATAAAAAAGAAGGTCAGCGCGGCAAAAAGCGCTAGCCTTTTTAAATTGGACTTAATTTTAACAATCTAGTATTCTTTTTGTAACATTCTTGTAACATCGGTAACTTATTATAGAACCTGTGTAAAACATCAGAATAGAAAAGGGTATCAAGTTTTGAAGTTCAAGAGTTTATTAGTCAAAGTTTTAATGGCCCTGGCCCTGGTCGCACCTGTTGCCGCCAGCGTCCAAGCTCCGGCAGCCCAGGCAGCGACTGTTAAGGCTGTTAACAAGCAGGTTGTGGTCAACTACGTATCTGGCTACAGCGTTAAGGCCTGGAAGAATTACAAGGTTAAGCTTGGCGCGGCCAACGACACTGGCATCAGCTTCAAGCACGGGACTACTTTGACGGTGGTTGGCGAAGTTAAGTACAAGAAGCAAACCTGGTACAAGATCGCTGACAACGAATGGATTCTGGCTTCTTACACTTTGAGTCATAAAGCCTGGGCTAAGAAGGCAGCAGCTGCCAAGAAGGCCGCTGCCAAGGCAGCTAAGAAGGCTGCGGCAGCCAAGAAGGTATCTAAGAGCAAGCAGACCAAGCAAAACAAGGTCGTTGCTTTGGCCAAGGCCCAAGTGGGCAAGCCTTACGTTTGGGGCGCTACTGGTCCTTACAGCTTTGACTGCTCCGGCTTGACCAGCTACGTTTACAGCCGGGCCCTGGACAAGTACATTACCCGGACCACTTACACGCAAGTGCACCAAGGCAAGACGGTTGCTGTTTCTACGGCAACTTTGAAGAAGGGGGACCTGCTTTTCTGGGGTTCCAAGTCTTCACCATACCACGTGGGGATTTACGTGGGCGGCGGCAAGTTTGTTCACGCGGCTACTCCAAGCCAGGGCGTGATCAAGCAGAGCCTGAGCTACTACTTCTGGCCATCAACTGCCAAGCGCTTGATTTAATTGAGAAATATCCTTTATATAGGACGCCAGTTGGCGTCCTTTTTCTTTTGCCTTTTGTTATTAAAAAACAACTGTATTTTTTCTGTAACCTTTCTGTAACACAACTTGCTTACACTAGAAAAAGCGGATTCAATTTAGGAGAAAACAGTTATAATGAAGCGGAAATTCAGTTTAGTCCTTTTACTGCTGGCAGCTTGGCTGGGCGGGGCGCAGCCGGCCTACGCGGCAACCGACAGCCAGGACAGCAATATTACGATCGTGAAGAAGACCCGGGTAGCCTACAATAAGGGTAACAAGGTCAACACCTGGACCACTTACGGGGCCGGCAAGAAATTGGCTGGCCAGGTTAAGTCCGGCTACAAGTTCACGGCCACGGGCCAGGCCCAGTACAAGGGCCGGACCTGGTGCCGGATCAAGGACAACAAGTGGATTCTGGGGACTAACACAGTCACGACTAAGAAGTACGCTTCAATTAAGGCTAAGGCTGCTAAGACGGCTAAGCAAAAGAAGGTAGTTGCTTTGGCAAATGCGCAAGTCGGCAAGGCTTATGTCTGGGGGGCAACTGGTCCTTACAGTTTTGACTGCTCTGGCTTGACCATGTACGTGTACAAGAAGGCAACTGGCTTGTCATTGCCGCACTACTCAGTCAGCCAGCTCTACTACGGCAAGGCGGTATCAACCAAGAAGCTGGTCAAGGGGGACCTGCTCTTCTTTGGTTCTAAGTCAGCTCCAAGCCACGTAGGGATTTACGTGGGCGGCGGCAAGTTCGTCCACGCTTCCAGCCCAACGGTTGGGGTAATCAAGTCTAAGGTCAGCACGAACCGCTCCAGTGCTTTCTACCCATCCAGCGCGCGGAGAGTAATTTAAGCCGCGTTCTTATCTTACATTTTTCCGCTAGTCTAAGTAGAATGAACTTGAGCCGGTGACGGCCAATTAAAAGTTTACACGTTTGAATTAGCCGTCGTTACGACGGTTTTTTTGTTCCAAAGGGACAAACTACAGCGATTATTCAACACTTGCATATTTCCAGCGGGGAGGGCATCAGCACCTTCCCCGTTTTTGTAATATTTTTGTATCATTAGGGGGCTTGCGGGCCAGGGGGGCGAACGCTTATCATTAACATTAGGTATAAGTTTTGCTTCCGCTGGAGGAAAAAATATGGGTAATGCAAGATGGATTAAATTCATGGGCGTGGCGGCGCTCTTTTTCGGAGGACTGGGCCTAGGCGGCCAGCCAGCAAACGCGCAAGTCAAGGGTCACCTTTCCAAGGTCCAGGTAGTCAAGAAGGCTCCGGTTTGGACCAACTACAAGAAGGGCAAGAAGACCCACAAGTACCTTAAGAAGGGTACGGTCAAGAAGGTCAAGGCCTCAGCTACTGACAAGAAGCACAAGGTTTGGCTGAAGATTGGGAATAAAAAGTGGATTGCCAGCAAGTACACGGTTGTCTTAACAACGACCAAACAGACTGCAGCCAAGAAACCGACCAACCCGGTCTTAAACACCAATCAATTGACGCAAGCTGCTTCGTCCCAGGCTCCCGTTGGTTCATCTTGGCGGCAAAATGCCGTAGTAGCGTTAGCCAAGGTGCAAGTCGGCAAGGCTTATGTCTGGGGCGCGACCGGTCCAAGCAGCTTTGACTGCTCCGGCTTAGTCCAATGGGTTTACAAGACCGCGATTGGGCAAACCGTTTCCCGGACTACCTATACCCAGGTTGAGGAAGGCGTAGCTGTGCCGGTATCAACGGTCAGCCTGCAGCCGGGGGACCTCCTCTTCTGGGGGGATGTGGCGGCGCCATATCACGTTGCAATTTATGTCGGTAATGGTCAATATGTTTCCGCCGCTGATGAGCAGCAAGGGGTTATCTTGGTAACCATTAGCAGTTACTTCTGGCCATCAACGGCCCGGCGGATTCTCTAGTTTCCGTGTTAAAATAGAGTTAGCGGTGTAAGGGAGGAAATGAGCATGAAGAAGTCTAATATGATCAAGTTTTCTGCTGCAGCGCTGACTTTCTTAGGGATCTCAGCGACAGGGGTCAAGCCGGTCAAGCAGCCGGCCCAGGCTGCTAGCAAGCGGATCAAAGTTATCAGTAAGCAATATGTCACTGTCTGGGCCAACTACCAGAAGGGGCGGCATGTTGCGACTCATTTAAAGAAGGGCAGCAGCCATTTTGTCTACCAGACGGCAACTGACTCCATGGGCAATCTGTGGTACCGGATTGGCAAGAAGGAATGGGTCATGGCCAAGTACTTTAACCAGGTCAAGTCTGCCAAGAAGGCCGTGAAGGCCAAGAAGACCAAGGCTAAATCTAAGAAGACGGTTAAGAAGGCCCGCAGTGCTGCCAGTTTGGCAGCCTCTTGGTTTGCCCCGATGGGGTCTAAGGCCCGGGCTAAGGCAGTCGTGTCTTTGGCTAAGCAGCAGGTCGGCAAGGCCTATGTCAAGGGCTTCAAGGGCCCGAATGCCTTTGACAATGCCAGTTTGGTTGCCTATGTCTACAAGCAGGCAGCTGGCGTCAATACAGGTTCCAGCACCAAAATCCAGGTCAAGAAGGGGATCGCGGTTGATCCAAGTTCTGGCTTCGCGGAAGGAGACCTGCTCTTTTGGGGTTCCAAGAATAAACCATATAATGTAGCCATTTACGTGGGGGACGGGAAGTACGTTACCGCTGCTGGAGACCAGCAGGGGGTTGTACAAGCGAGCCTGTCCACCTACTTCTGGCCTAGTCAGGCAAGAAGAGTTCTATAGCAATAGGAAAGCCAGGCTCTAGAGATAGAGTCTGGCTTTTTACGTGGTCTAGATTTGGTAGGCGCTAAAACGTGCCCGGTCTTGGGGCGACAGGCGGGCGGAAACTTCGATTCCGTCAGCTTGGTAGTCTTCCTTTAAGACCCGAGAGTGCTGGTGTAGGTAGGCCAGGTCTTTGCCGGCTGTTAGCGGCAGGCGGAGGTCAGTGATCTGGTAATTGCTGAAGAGGCGGGTCGTGATCAGCTTGGCCAGGGCCTGGATGGAAGCTGGGTCAACCGCGCTGTAGAGCAGGTCGCCCCCTTCAATCTGCGGGTAGTTACGGTCTGTCAAGTCAGCCTTGTTGTAGGCCGTGATCATTGGCAGGTCCTTGACGCCGATTTCGTCCAAGACTTCCAGAGTGGTCTTGATCATCTGGTTCATATTCGGGTCAGCAGCGTCAACGACATTGATCAAGAGGTCAGCGTCTTTGGCTTCCTGCAGGGTCGCCTTGAAAGAGTCGACCAGCATGTGGGGGAGCTTGGAGACAAAGCCGACGGTATCAGACAGGATAAAGGAGAAACCATCCAGGTCGATCCGGCGGACTGAGGTGTCCAAGGTTGCAAAGAGCATGTCCTTGGCCATGACCTGTTTATCTTCATTGCCAGCCCCAAAGGCCTCAAGCAGGCCGTTCATGGTGGTAGACTTGCCGGCGTTGGTGTAGCCGACCAGGGCGACCTTAGGCAGCTGGCTCTGGTTGCGGCGGGCAGCCTTGATTTCTTCCTGGCCGGAGATTTCCTTTAATTCATGTTTGATAGCGGAGATCTGCTTGCCGATGGTCCGCCGGTTCATTTCCAGTTTGGATTCCCCGGCCCCGCGGTTGGCGAAGCCCCCGCCGGTGGAACCGCCACTGCCGTGCTGCTGGTCGAGGTTGTTTTCAGACGGGTGCAGGCGGGGCAGTTCATACTGCAGGCGCGCTAATTGGACCTGCAGCTTGGCTTGCTTGGTCCGGGCCCGGGAAGAGAAGATTTCCAGGATGAGTTCGGTCCGGTCGATGACGCGGAGTTTGGTCATGTGTTCCAGGTTACGGATTTGGACTGGGGTCAGTTCATCGTTGACGATGAGGACGGAGGCCCCGAGTCCTTGGGCCAGGTCTTTTATTTCAGCCACCTTGCCCTTGCCCAGGTAACTGGAGGCGACGATGTTTTCCGCCTTCTGCTGGCTGGAGCCGACAACGGTGAAATTATTGGCTTCTGATAAATTGGCCAGTTCGGTCATGGAGTAGTCAAAGTTGGGATCATCAAGATTGACGCCGGCTAAGTAGGCCTTGACTGAGTGAGTTTGATTGTCGATCATCTATAACTTCCTTTCTGTATTGCTAGATGATGAATTTGTACATCTATTTATTATCTATTGTAAAGAAGCGGAGAAGAAAAAGCGCTGAATTTGCCTAAATTTAGGCGGAAATTACTCAAACAGATAAATGTTAAGGAAATTTGATCCATGGAAATAGATTAAAAACGATTTGAACTTTTTTGTGAAGGCCACATGTTGTATAATGGGATGATAGTATGGATTGCGCATGCGATACTAGCAATGCTTATCCAACAAGAACAATTATGTTCTAGGAAAAATAGAGATAAAAAATGGGTATGGAATATAAGGAGAATAAGAAAAGATAATTATGAATGAACCTGATCAAAGTCGTGTTCATCACCACCATCATCATCACCATCACCGCCGCCGTAAGCGCAATATCGGCCGCTGGATCGCGGGAATTGTTGGGGTCTTGCTGTTGGCAGCGTTATTAGTAATCGGTTATGCTTATAAGAATGCCAGGGATGCAGCGACGACGATGTACACGCCGGTTTCAAAGTCTACCAAGTCAAACAAGAACCGGTCCAGCTTAGACAAGATCCTGGATGCCAAGAAGCCAGTCAACCTCTTGATTCTGGGGACTGACACCGGGGCTGAAGGACGGAGCGTAAAGAACTACCACGGCTTGACTGACTTGATGATGTTCGTCACGGTCAACCCAAGTAAGAAGCAGACGCGGGTAACCACGATCGCCCGGGACTCCAAGGTTAACCTGCCGGATTACCCGGAGGTTTCACCGATCAAGCTGAACAGCGCCTACTCTTTGGGCGGGGTTAGCGAGACGATCAAGACTTTGGATAAGTACTACAGCGTGCCGATTGATGGTTATGTCCTGGTTAACTGGGCAAGTACCATGAAGATTATCACCAAGATGGGCGGGGTGGATGTCATCTCTCCATTGACTTTTGACAATATGGGCTACTCCTTCAAGAAGGGGCAGATGTACCACATTTCTGGTAAGAAGGCTTTGGCTTTCGTCCAGCTCCGCCACGGTGATCCGCGGCAAGACTACGGCCGCCAGGAGCGTGAACGGCTGGTGATGATGGCTGCAATTAAGAAGAGCGTGTCCTACAAGACCATCTTAAGCAGTTCATTCATGCAATCTTTGGGTAACAGCATGCAGACCGACTTGAGTATGAATGATATGATCAAGTTGGCCATGAGCTACCAGGGTGCGACTGACAATGTTAAGTCAGACTACGCTCAAGGGAAGAGCAGCAGCGTCAACAATCAAAGATTCGGCAACATGGAAGTTGAAATCATGTCTACTAAGGAAAGACAGCGGATTTCCAACAATATCCGGCAAACTTTAGGAATTAAGAATGTCAACGTTTATAAGGAGGATAACTAGTGAGCGCTGAACAACAGAATAATGAAGAAGTAACCATTGACCTGCGCAGGCTCTTCATCTTAATCAGAAAGCACATTATTAGCATTTTGATTTGGATGATCGGCCTGGGCTTGATCGCTTATGGGGTTTCAGAATATGTTCTGGTGCCCAAGTATACTGCTAGCACACAACTCTTGGTCAACCGTAAGTCAACAGACGCTAACCAAGCTTATGCCAACCAGCAAGCTGACATTAACGCTGTTACTACTTACAAGGATATTATCACTAGTAACGTTATTTTAAAGGGTGCATCCAAGTACCTGGCAAACCCGGTAACTCTGGTTAAGAAGGCAACTCCAGCTAAGAAGGCCGTTTACCGGACTAATGATGATGGTACCAGAACCTTGGTCAAGAAGGCGGTTAAGGCTAAGCCAGCGGTTTACAAGCGGGAAAGCAAGAGTTACTCAGTCTCAGCCAGTGAATTGGCTAGCGCGGTTTCAGTAACCACTACGACTTCTTCCCAGGTTTTAACCTTGTCAGCTACAGCTGAAACTCCAGCCAAGGCCCAAGCAATTGCTAACGCGGTTGCCAAGGAATTTAAGGAACAGATTCCTAAGATCATGGACGTTAACAACGTGACCATCGTTGCAGAAGCCCCTAAGGGAACTAAGTCTTTCCCGAAGGTAAGTCTGATTACAGCTATCGGCGTCTTGGCTGGTTTGGTAATCAGTTTGTTGATCATCATCATCAAGGACTTGTCAGATACGACAGTTCGTGATGATTCATTCATGACCAACGAACTCGGCTTGACCAACTTGGGTGAAATCGCAAGCATCACGATGCCAAAGGACTGGACCTTTACGGCTAAGACGGCTGAAAAGCGCGGCAGTTCCAGAAGACGGGTTTAGGAGGTTAGCATGGCATTCGGTAGAAAGAATCACTTAGACAACGAAACGATGAAGAACGGGGCCAAGCTGATTACTTTGGCCAACCCGCAAAACGTTATTTCAGAACAGTTCAGAAACATCCGGACCAACATCAACTTCATGAACGTTGATAAAGAAGTAAAGACGATTGCCTTTACCTCAGCCATGGCCAGTGCCGGCAAGTCTACGGTTAGTGCCAATGTGTCCATTACCATGGCACAAGCTGGTAAGAAGACGATCTTGATCGACGCGGACTTGCGTCGGCCAACCTTGCACTCCACTTTCAATGTATCCAACAGTAACGGCTTGACGACTCTGTTGACTAGCCGGGCAAAGGAAATGGGCGCAAACAGTGTGATCCGGGAAAGCGGAGTTGAGAACCTGTCAATCCTTACTGCAGGTCCGATTCCGCCAAACCCGTCAGAACTTCTGTCTTCCAAGCATATGTTGGACTTGATTGAAGACTTGAAGCAAGAATACGACATGGTAGTTATCGACTTAGCACCGATCTTGGACGCGGCTGAAACCCAGCAACTGACTAGTTCTTTGGATGGGACGATCTTAGTTGTGCGCCAGGCACATTCACAGAAGTCAGCAGTTAAGCGGGCAGTTGAGTTGCTTAAGCTGACTAAGTCACCAATCTTGGGTTATGTTATGAACGATGTTGATGCCGATGGGGATGACGGCTATGGATATGGTTATGGTTACGGCTACGGTTATGGCGAAGAAAAGGAGAAGAAGGGTCTCTTTGGGAGAAAGAAGTAGCTCATGCCGGTAGTTGATTTACACTGTCACATCTTACCAGGGATCGACGATGGTTCAAAGTCTTGGGAGGCTTCACTTAAGCTTGCCAGAGCCGCGGTTGCGGATGGCGTAACCCATGCCTTGTGTACTCCACACACATTAAATGGCCGCTACACCAACCACAAGCAAGATGTGATCAAGTTGACGGAAGAGTTTCAAGATCGGATTGACCAAGCGGGTATTCCGCTGACGGTCTTTCCAGGACATGAGGTAAGATTGTCAGGTGGCTTAACTGAAGCTCTTGATAATGATGACATCCTCTTCTGCGATGAAGAGGGGCACTACATGCTCTTGGAATTGCCAAGCAATGAAGTGCCACATTACACCAAGAACATGGTGTACGAACTGACCAGAAGAGGGATTACGCCAATCGTTGTTCACCCAGAACGGAATAAGGAAATTCTGGCAAATCCGCAGAAGCTGCAAGAATTCTTGGAAATGGGAGTTTTGGTGCAGATCACTGCTAGCTCATACACCGGTTTGTTTGGCAAAGAAATTGAAGAATGTAGCAGGGAGTTTATCAAGGCTGGACAATGTGCCTTCTTTGCCAGTGATGCTCATGATTTGCCAAGACGGCAATATCAACTGAGTGAAGCACTGGATAAGTTGGCGAAGGAATTTGGTGAAGATAAGAAACAGAAGTATTTGAACAACGCGCAAGCAGTAATCAATGGTGATCCGGTTTACCTAGACTGGCAGCCATTGCCTAAGAAGCGGAAGAAATTCTTAGGACTGTTTTAATAAAGTAGAAATTTGGATGAAGGAGAGGAAAAAATGGATATGGGATATAGTAGCAGTCCGGCATATGTTAAACAGTCCAAAGTCAAGGGCCGCCTTCTCTACCATGGGATCAAGCGTCTCTTTGACTTGTTGGCTTCCTTGGTTGCCTTGATTCTGTTGTCACCGCTCTTTCTGTGGCTGGCGATCAAGATTCATGCTGAAGATGGCGGACCAGTCTTTTACTCACAAATCAGAATTGGCAAGGATGAAAAGCCATTTAGGATCTACAAGTTTCGGTCCATGGTGGTCAATGCCGAGAAGCTGAAGAAAGAACTGCTGGAGCAAAATGAAGTCGAAGGGGCCATGTTTAAGATGCATGATGACCCGCGGATCACTAAGATTGGCAAGTTCATCAGAGCTCATAGCTTGGATGAATTGCCTCAGCTTTGGAATGTGCTGATTGGGAATATGTCACTGGTAGGCCCCCGGCCGCCGTTGCCAAATGAGGTTGAACAGTATACTGACTATGACAAGCAGAGATTGCTAGTTAAGCCTGGCTGTAGCGGTCTGTGGCAGGCAACTAGCCGGAATGCGGCTGATTTTGCGGATATGGTGCAGCTCGACATTGAGTACATCAACCGGAGTGGCGTCTTCTTTGATCTGTGGATCATTTTTAAGACAATCGGTGTTATCTTCCACCCGAACGGGATGTACGAAGAGTAGGAGTTTGCGAGGATTTAAGAACCTCGCTTTTTTATTAGGAAGCAAGCAATGTCTAAAGAAAATATCAAAGTTTGTTTGGTTGGATCAAGTGGTGGCCACTTGACACACTTGTATATGTTGAAACCATTTTGGCAAAACAAGGATCGTTTCTGGGTGACTTTCGATAAAGAAGATGCTAGAAGCAAACTTAAAGGTGAAAGATTCTACCCTTGCTATTACCCCACTAACCGTAATTTGAAGAATTTAATCAAAAATACTTTTCTAGCAATAAAAGTGCTTCGTAAAGAGAAGCCAGATCTTATTATTTCTAGTGGTGCAGCAGTAGCAGCACCATTCTTCTACATCGGAAAAATGATGGGAGCTAAGCTAGTATACATTGAAGTATTTGACCGCTATGATAAACCGACAGTAACCGGAAAGCTTGTCTATCCAATTACTGATAAGTTCATTGTAGAATGGGAAGAAATGAAGCAGGTTTATCCTAAGGCAATTAACTTGGGTAGTATCTTCTAGAGGAACATATGATATTTGTAACTGTAGGAACGCACGAGCAACCATTTAACCGTCTGATTGAGAAGATGGATGAATTGGTTGCTAACGGTGATATCAAGGAAAAAGTTGTTATTCAATATGGTTTCAGTACCTATGATGCTAAGCACTGTGAGATGCACAAGATGATGAGCTTTGATGAGATGCAGCAAACTTTTAAAAATGCGCGTATCGTAATTACTCATGGTGGACCATCTAGTTTTGTGGAAGCCCTGCAGTATGGTAAAGTGCCGATTGTAGTACCGCGACAGCTGAAATTCAATGAACACGTTAACAATCACCAAGTTGATTTTACCAAGCTGATTGCTGAAAGAATGAACAATATCATTCCCGTTTACGATATCGCTAATCTGGGTCAAACGATTGCAGATTACGATACGATTGTAAAGAAGAAGAACAGTGGTGAAAGCAGCAATAATCTGAAGTTTAATGCTGATCTTGATAAAATTGTTGATGAGATGATGGAAAGATATGTACAATAAATTGTTATAAATATTATAGCGCATAGGAGTCTATGATGATGAGAGTATTGCAAATCCTAGATTCATTAGATATGGGCGGGATTGAATCATATTTGATGAATATTTACCGACATATTGACCGAACGAAAGTACAGTTTGACTTTGTAATATTTAAGGAAACTAATTTCTTTGAAGAAGAGGCTAAGCATTTGGGAGCTAGAGTTTATAAGTGCTTGGATGATAGTTACAAAGAACAACTAAGGTTTGTTAGAGATATTCAATTAAAATATAACTATCCAATCGTACATTGCCATAATTGCTCCTTAAAGGGATTGATTCGAGGTACTTTTTCGGTTAGATATTTGAAAAATCGACCAATAATAGTTGCACACTCTCATAACCCAGGGATGCCTACTAATACTACGTCAGACAAAATTATTAGATATCTGTTAAAAAAAATCATTACAGATAGTTCGGATTATTATTTTGCTTGTTCTCAAGAATCTTCAGATAGTAAGTTTTTGCTAGGTAAAGATCCTACAAGATATGCTATCGTAAAAAATGGGATTGAGGTTCAAGCGTATTCGTTTGACTCTAAAATTAGGAAAGAAATTCGTAAAGAATTAAATATTGATGATTCTACTTTTGTGTATGGAAGTGTAGGGAGACTTGAAGCACAGAAGAATCATGAATTCTTAATTCGAAGATTTGCGGAGGTCGTTAAGCTGAGAGATGATGTAAAATTACTTTTGGTTGGCGATGGTAGCTTGAGGGAACAATTAATTGAGCTTGCAAAGAAATTAGATGTATTTAATAAGATAATCTTTGTTGGCACTAAAGATAATTCAAATGATTATTTGCAAGTAATGGATATGTTTGTGTTTCCCTCAATTTATGAAGGATTAGGAATTTCATTGATTGAAGCTCAAGCAAATGGATTACCTTCTTTAGTTTCAGATATAATCCCTAAAGAAGCCTTTGTAACAGATTTGGTTACTAGCGTACCATTGACGAATTTTGATCGATGGACTCGATACATGGTTGGGGGAGTACAACAAGAAAACAGAAGTCTTGAGTATGTGAAAGAAGTCCGAAAGGCTGGCTATGATATTCAAGAAGTTGCAGCTTTCTTACAGAACTTTTACTTGGAGAAATCTGAAATCATGTGCTAATGTACCAATTATTTTAGTTGACAAAAATAATTAATTCTTTTGGTCTTTTGCAAGTGGAGTTTTAATCTATCTAGAAATTCTGTAAGAAAATTTATTACAAGTATGTTACATCTAGTTAACTTAATGTCACAATGTCAGTCTTGTAAAGGTCCTAGATTGCAAAATCGTTAAATTATTATCTAGCAAGATGTGTTTAGTGTAGTGTCATGATGATATCTTAATAATATTGATACGAATACTAGGCTTGTGTCTCTATATCAGCAGTTGTAGTTCTAATTACACATGTTTTAAATATCAGTATGACACTACACTGGTGCGGATTTGACCGGTGTTGGGGATTATAGGTCTTGTTTCAATCGCAGAGCTAAAGCGTTTGAAGGAATAACCAACATTGGCTATACTCAACCAAAATGTTTTACTACTACAGTTTTAAAGGCCATTTTGCGTAGTTCAAGACGGGTATGTTCTTGGCTATATAATCACGCGGGCATCAATCCACGATGCAAAAGAAGCAGAAGAGCTGATCTCAGTACCCGTCCCGAAGGGCACTTTATCTTAGGCGATGAAGGCTATATGGGCAAGATGCTCTCAAGATAAGCGGCTAGCTATATACTATGGACACCTTACCGAAAAATATGAAATGTGCTAAGCAGCATAACGATAGAGAGCTAATGGCAATTTGTGGAACGATCGAGAGTGTGTTTTCTGTATTAAAGTATTACGGGATTGAAAATATATTTGCAAGAAGTATAAATGGTTTCCAACAGACCGTCAAGATAATTGTACTAACTTACAATATCAGCTACATCCTACAGAGGTATGGATTCAGCTTCTTCAGCTAGCACCACGCGTGTAATATTATATATTTTTTCTCTTATTGAGACTTAAGAAAAATCCTTAAGGATATCGAAAGGTATAAGATGATAATCAACGATAACTTAACAAAGTATAATCGCATAAATTTTGATCGCTTCTTTTTTTTCATAAACTACATTCCGTGGGCATTTGCATGGATGTTATCATCATCACTCTTAAAAGATTTTTTGCATCCATATGCGGTGATTAACACGTTCAATTATATTGGAATTCCATTGATTATAATTTCAATATTAAGCAAAAGAAAAATAGAATATGTTTCTTTTACGAAAATTATATTTTTATTGATAATATCCGCAATAGTATCTTATAACAATGATAACGCTGCATTTGTTTTTATAAGCGTGGTGTTCATGTTTTTGGCTAGAGACGTAGACCTAAACAGTATTGTAAAGGTGACAATGTGGTTGCAAATAGCTGGGGTCATTATGACCGTAGGAGCGTCTTTATTGGGAATAATACCAGATAGCCTAATGACACAGAGTTTCAACGGTACATTAAGATATAGACATGCATTTGGTTATACATTTACAACTTTTCTGCCGAATTATTTCTTATCAATTGTTATGGAATATATCTATTTGAGCAAGAAAAGTAGACAGGTTAATCTTCCGTTTTTGATGACATCCATCATACTAAATGTTGTTATATACAAATATACTGATACAAGAATGACATATAATGTTTGTTGGTTAGCCTTATTGGGATATGTTTTGCTTCATAGCAGGCGCATACGCAAAAGCAAAAAAGCTTCTTTGTCTTCTTTTCAAGGCATTTATGTTTATTTAGCAATCATTTCACTATTATTGGCTAAATTTTATAATCCTAACAGCCAATTGATGTCTAAGATGAATGACGCATTAACCCAAAGATTGAGATTTGCGTCGCAAGGCTTAGCAAATTGGGGATTAAGTCTGTTTGGACAGAGTATTGTATGGAAGGAAGATACAATAAACTATAACTATATAGATAATTCGTTCGTGAATATAGCGATATGCTATGGTGTGATTATTCTATTGGTTGTGGTGGTTGGATTTACGATTGCTCTTAAAAAGAGTATTTCTGACAGGGATACCTTTTTAACATTAGTTTTAATTCTTTGGGCTATTAAAGCGTTTGTTGATCCACAACTATTTCTATTGTGGTTCAATCCTTTTTTATTTAGTATGGGAGACGCATTGTTCGAAACAAGGAAAGAGAGGCTACCAAGTGTTATCCATAATATGTGTGTATAATAAGAGAAACGTCTTAAAAGATCGGTTGCTGAAGTCTTTGCACTCTCAAAACTATAATGACTATGAAGAAATTTTGGTTGATTCAGTTGAGCATCGGTTTTCCAGTGCATCCGAAGCATTGAACTATGGTGGAAATCTTGCAAAAGGTGACTATCTGATTTTTTTGCATCAAGATATTGTGCTTGATGATGAAAATGTACTTTCTAAAGTTGCTGATTACTGTGACAAAAACACTTTTGGATGTGCGGGTGTAGCTGGATTTACAGTCAAAAATTCAAAGAGATTAAATTTCTATTCAAATATAGTTCATGGAGATCAAAAGAAAGAAATAGCAGATGACGTTCAAACTATAAATCAAGTAATGGAAGTATATAGCTTAGATGAATGTGTGCTCATTATTCCTAAGAATGTTTTTGAACAATATAAGTTTAGATATTTGGGTAAAACGTGGCACATGTATGCTTTAGACTATGCATTACAAATGCAAGATAGCAACCAAAGCATACTGGTTTTTCCAATAACATTGTGGCATTGCTCAGATGGTAAATCATTTAATTTAAATTACTTTGATGCCGTCAAAGTGTTATGTGAGAGGTCAAGGGGACAGCATCAAAAAATATATACTATATGGGGAGAATGGCCAACTAATTCGTTGTTAATAAATCTAAAAACTATATATAGAAAAACACGGTATAGGTTACGAGGATATTAATACTGATGAAGATTTTTGTAATAACTCATAAAGAATTTAAGTTACATACTAAAGACGCAGATTTATATCAGCCAATGTTAGTTGGTGCAGCCATAGGAAATAAAGGTGATAGTTCATATATTCGGGATAATAGTGGTGATAATATTTCTAGCAAAAATGGTAGTTATTGCGAATTGACTGGAATATATTGGATTTGGAAAAATTCTAAAGAAGACATTGTAGGCATTGATCACTATCGCCGATACTTTGTTGAGAAGAAAAGCAAGTTTAAGCAAAGATATTTAACTAGCGAAGATATTGAGAGATGTTTTGAAAAATATGATATCATTCTTCCGACAAGAGAGACGGAAATTTACAATCATAAAAGTGCCAAGGAATTTTTTATTGAAAATCATGGTAAAGAGGTATGGAACAGTACTCGAGAGATAATATGTAGATTAGTTCCAGAGTACGTAGAAGATTTCGACTGGTTTGCAAATCAAAAAACAGGATACTGCTATAACATGATGATCTGCAATAAAAAAATATTTGATGATTATTGCGATTGGCTATTTAAAATTCTTGGAGAATTAGAAAAAGAGACAGATCTAACGAAATATAGTGATTACAATAAACGAATGTACGGATTCGTATCTGAAAGACTTGTTAATGTATGGATTCATAATAAAGATTTGAGGGTAAAAGAATACCCTGTTTATTTTGATGACGGTAGAAGTTTAGTAACAAAAATTAAAGACAAGCTAAAAAATAGTTTTTGAAAATAGTACTAAAAACTGATGTGCTAGGAGAATTGTAGAAATGAATTATCTTATAGTTGGGGCCGGCCTGTTTGGGGCTGCTTTTGCGCGCGAAGCAGCCAAGCGGGGGCACGAAGTTACGGTAATCGAAAAACGTGACCACGTCGCCGGCAATATCTACACCAAGGAAATTGACGGCATCCAGGTCCACCAGTATGGAGCCCACATCTTCCACACCTCAAACAAGGAAGTCTGGGAATATGTCCAGCAGTTCGCGGAATTCAACCGCTACACCAATAGCCCGGTAGCCAACTACAAGGGCAAGATGTACAACCTGCCTTTCAACATGAACACCTTTACTCAAATGTGGGGTGTCCGGACGCCGCAAGAAGCCATGGACAAGATAAACGAGCAGCGGGCTGAAATGGCGGGCAAGA
>SKER01000224.1_pt1 | contig 74168 bp, 60 predicted proteins | sample 4826961 | NCBI WGS metagenome assembly SKER01 (sample SAMN11008804, study PRJNA524170) | human gut metagenome | biome: Human fecal sample; material: Feces; isolation source: fecal sample from pouch patient p47 | host: Homo sapiens | place: Israel: Tel-Aviv | collected 2016-11-16
ACACTGAAGTAAGTGTCCATCCTCGCAGTATCCGGTTCTCAAGGTGCACGCCTACGCGGTACATCCGGTCTCACCGGGCCGCGCGGCAAGGAGATATATTGCCAGACCGGAGGGGCCACGGTGGCGGGAATCACGCACTCCATATTTTGTTCACAAATGAATCATAGGGCCCTGGAATCCGACAGGGTCTAACCGACGATCATATATCTCAGACAGACCGTATGACCTCGGTGTTCATGCTGTCTGATGTAGACGTATCGCTTATATACCCAAACCAGAACTGAATAGCGCCTAGGAGATGGATTGCTTAGGTTCCCCTTATAGAGCCTTTACGCGGCAAAGGACCCCGCCAGACAGCGCTGGAGCCCCATTGGTGTGCAACCCCAAGCTGCAAAACGCGAAACGCGAGAAAAGATTGATTTGTGATCTAAATTGGCAGATCCATCTAGGAAATACGCAACCAGCCAAAGGAGCGTTCCTAAGTGCGGACTGTAAAGAACGAGTCCCGAAACGAGGCACAACGCAGTGACGAATACGCTGGGGTAACTTGGAGAGTAATTGACCTCTGGTGAAAGCTCCGCTTGAAAGTTGAGGGACCAGCTATGTGTAGCTAGCCCCTCAACCAGGCAAATGGCGTGTGCAAAATCTATTTCTTCAATTTCAGTTCTGCCTTCAATTTCCCAACAGCCGTTTCGACATAGTCGGGCACGTTAATGGTGTCCGCGGGCAACGTCCATGAGCATTTCTCTTGAAACTCTTTGTCCCTCACGAATTCATAGTCGGTAACATCTCCCACCTTCGTGTACTCAATAAGACTCAAACGTAAGGAGTCGGGATTAGACATAGCTTTTCGCCAGCTCGCCAGCGGGACTTCAAATCGGCATTCATAATCACATTCTGCAATAGAATCCGATTTATCGTATTTAAAACCTGTCGTCTTTTGAGCTTGGGCGCACACATAGTTGTCACCATATCCCAAGAACGCACTCGACAGAACCCAGGCGTCGTCCTCTTTCCCGCAGTCATGAGTGTCGACGCTAACGCGTACCACCAATAACGTGGTACCGGCGATCTCATTACCGCAAGTTACAGAAGTAAGAATCTTCGTCTTATTAATTGTCATCGCCGTTACTCCCCAAACCTATAGTCGTTGATGCCCAATGTGGAGCAGTTCTCGCTTATTGCTCGAACTGTTTGCACGGGGATTCCGTCTTCGACATGAGCGGAAACGCTAAACGAAAGCTGCACGTCGGCACCACCCAGCATGTTTAGCTGGCTCACCACTTCGTCCATGATGGTCTGGATGTTACGATTGACGCGAGTGTTGTCGAGCTTTGCCGTCATATAGAAGGATGTCTTTTGCCTCGCGGGCTGCACCACCACTGGCGTCGTGTCGACAACCGTGGTCCTGCCAATTCCGTCCGTCACCGTCTCGCTCGTCGTAGGACCAAACGCAATTCCATGCCCGCCGCCATCGGAGCCCTTCTCAGCCTCCGCTGCCGCGGCACGAGCAGCGGCCTCCTCTTCTTCGATCTGCCTTGTTGCTACGGCCGGTTTTACCAGCAGGTCGCTCTCGTTGATAAATGTCTTCTGCTCACCAAACGTCAGCTCCATATAGCGATCGTCCGAGAAGCCTGCAGCAAGGCCAAAGTATTCCTTTGAGCCCAGGCCCCTTTGAATCGCGTCCTCGAGCACGCCATAGCACGACAGCCTGGGAAGATAGCAATAAGAGCACAGGAACTCCCACAGACGCTTAATCTGGATGTGGTCCGATTCCTTCCAGAGCACCCGATCGAGCTCCATCTTAAGCAGGGCGGGTGCCCAGGTCTTGATGGCCGCCTCATCGGAAACAAGCTTGCGCGCTATCTTGGCAACGATATTTTCGCCGCCGCCCTCAACGTGTTCTGCTTCCCAAACGATATCCATCGAGTCGCTGAAAAGGTCAACACGCGGATAAATAAGCCAGCTATAGGCCTCCTGGATCTTTAGCTCGAGCGATTCATCGGCACGCCTCACGCTCTGGTCAGTCTCGCGCGTCTGTGCCACATCAAGGTTCAGTGACTCGCGATCTTTCTTGATGGAATCCCAAGCAAGATATTGTTTCGCCTCACTTAGGAGTTGTGCATAGTACGATGCATCCGCAGCGGCGAACACAACCATATTCTTGTACGTACGCGGAGACGTGCCGCGATTTGAGAGTATCTCCGATGCCAAGGTGAGTGCCGCGGAATCGGCCGTTTTTCCACGGTGATTGGCAGACGGTGTCAGTACCACTAGGCGCAGCGTCTGATCATCCGGAACGTCAAGCGAGCTTGCGGGACATACATGAATGCCCGAGAAAGGATCGACCTTGCGCAGCCTCTTTAGGCGACTCTCAACTTCATAGAGCGCGTCAGAGTCCCTGACTTGCTGGGCGCGGTCATCGGCAACCTTGCGCAACGTGGGGCGCGTATCGTACCAAAAACGATTACCGTTGACATCGCTATAGAGGAAAGACGAGGACGTCTGCAGCGTGCCCAGGGCATCGTTGAATACAGAGATGTTCTCGCCGGGCTGGACCGTGCCCAAGCGAATATGCGCGCGCTCGATACCGCGGACGGATTGACCGCCCACGTCGGGAGCACTGCCGAGCATGATGGTACGTGCGACGCGACGCGAAGCCAAAAGATTGCCGTAACGAGTATTGTTGCCGTCATTGCGATACGGAACGGACTGCTTGCCGTCAATCTCGGAATCAACAACCGCATTCCAGTTGTCATCAAGGTAGCGCGTGAGCTCATCGCGCACGCCGGGCACATCAAGGGGGAACGATCCCGGCATAATCATGGGCGAAGGATCCTGGTTCATCCACAGCTCGTGAATAACTGACGCCATTAAGCGCAGCACGCCACGGGTACGCTGAAACTTTTCGAGCGTTGCCCAGTCCTCGTAAAGGCGGTCAAACACTTCAGGGTGAATCGGATAGCAAGAAACCATGCGATCGCGGTATTCAAGCTCGCGCGACTCCACCGGGAAGTCCGAAGTATTTTCGTTGTACATCTTGCTAAATGTCGCGCACACTTCATCGCGAGCGGCATCATCCTTGCAGTCAAGGAAAAGCCTGCGACGCACAACCTCGAAGCCTTCGTTTGCTGCCACGGGTTTCCAGATGGCTTCCATGCGCCCAAAGGTATGCTCAATCTGCTCCAAAGCTCGCTGGCCCGCCTCGCCACCGATCTCGTTGTCAGATTCGGGGATAGAGGCTACGACCAGGCTGCACTTCGAAGCGCGTGCTGCCTCAGTGAGCTCCTGAATAAAGGTGATGAAGTTGTCGAAGCTGCCGGCGTTAAGTCCATCGACGCCATAAATCTTCTTGGCATAGGCAACGAGCTCGTCCATAAGGACAAGGCAGCAGCCACAATCGTCGAATAATTCAGTCAGAGCAGCAGATCCCGGCGAGACGCCCTTCTTATCAGCATCTTTCACATAGTCATAGAGCTCGGGCCTGCCAGCGGATTCTGCAAGCTGGTATGCCATATGGCCCCAAAGCGTGTTGACCATGATGCCAGGCATGGTAGCCGGGCGCATGGCTTTTGCCGGGTTGATAGAGGTGCCCACGAGCACAGCAACATGCACCTCAGGGACTTCGGCAACGCCCGCCTCCTCGAGCACGGGCGCGAGGTTGGCAATCTGCCCCACGCGGGAGCGGCTGCGCATCATGTGGTAGAGAGCGAGCATGCTGTGCGTCTTGCCGCCGCCGAAGGCCGTCTTGAGCTGGATGACGGGCTCGCCGTCGAGGCCGCTCACGCGGCGCAGTGACTGCACGAGCAGGCCCTTCATGCCTTCGGTCACATACGTTCGATTGAAAAATTCGACCGGGTCGCGGTACTCCAACTCGCCCTTGCCGCGCGCCACCTGGGCAAGGTCGGCAGCAAACTCGGCATTCCTATAGCGCCCCTCAGCAACATCCATATGGGGTTCCATGACATCGCGCCAACTAGGCAGGCCACGCACTGCCTTGGTTTGCTCGAGTGATTTCCTACGAGGTGCCGGGGTCTCCACGCCAGCATCAACATTTGTTGTCACTGCCGTCGAGCCGTCGGCGCTGCCATAGCGAACCTCGCGAAGCATTGCGTTGAGCTGCGCCGTGGTATCCTGATCGATCTGCTCAGCCAAGCGGCTCATGGTATCGAGCGCACGCCATGCGTCGCTGTCCGAGATACCTCCCATACCGCGATGCGCGACCTTGTTGCGAACACCCTTGAGCTCCATGACGTAGTTCTTGCAATCCTGAGGTAACCTAAGGCGAAACACATCGCGCCAGTTGATGTCAATGAGCAGCAAGCACAGGGCAATATCGAGCGAGTCGGCAAGAGTGGCATAGTCACCCGATACAGGCAGGTTGCGCTTTTGGTCGTCGTAGAGCTTGTTAAGCACACCGACCTGCCAAAAATCATTGCCGTATGCCTGGGTAAGTTCGCGCATCACATAAGGATCAAGGGCCTCGAGCAAAAGGTCAAAGCCCTTATTGAGAAGATCGCAGTTATTGCTGTTGTTCTCCATGGTTTATCTCCTTGGGACTTAATCGAAGAGCGAGTCTTGCATGGGACGCTCGACAGCAAGCTGCGCCGCCTTTGACTGAATCTCGGGCCATGCCGTTACGAGCGAGTTGTACGCGAAGGCCTCCTGCTGCCAGTTGCGCTTGTCCGCAATGGTAAAGAGGCGATACGCCAGCGCCTTGGCACCATCCGCACGACCGCCGAGCGTTTGGCTAACGATCTTTGCACAAGCCGTAACGCCGCCCTCCTCGAGCGCACGCGTAAGCTGCTGAGTCGTGAGCCAGGTAGGCGCTTTAAAGTCAACGTGCTCCGATACCTCGCTGCGATCGAGCAAGTGCACATTGCCCTTAACGGGAGCAAGGAGCCCCTGTGCCGCCAGTCCTTCGATGGAAACGTTCTTAGCGCGAGCAAGCACGTCGGCCTCTCCGAACTTAATGGTGTCAAAAGATTTCTGCGTATAAAGATCGACACAGAAGCGGCTCTCGCGATCGAGCTCGCCATCCTGGTCGCTAAAGTACGCATCGACCTCTTGGTTGATAAGCTGCAGCGCTGCACGCACCGTCATGGGGCTGCCGTCGGCCTCGAGCACCTGAGAGAAGCGCGAGTACACCCCGATGCCCGGGCCGATGGCAGACTGCGCAAGATCCACCGGCGCGATGTTGGAGGAGCGCAGCTTATCGAGCGCCGCGCGCAGTTCGCGCTTGAGCGCCATTACGAAGTCGCGCCGCGTCCCCATGGGCGCGCCCTCGGGGCGCTTGCGGCACACGAGCACAATGGAGGATGCGAGGGCGTTAGTGCCAGACGCAATCATGCGCGAAGCCATTTCAGTGCGCATCGGCCAGGTGCCTGTAATTGAGAACCCCGCGCGGATGATGGCGGAGAGCATCGTCTCCCAGCCGGTCGACGCCGTGGACTCCACGTCGTTTGATGTCTCGGTCTCGCTCTGCTTGAAGGCGTAGTAGATGGTCACGGGTACGTCCTCGCGGGCGTACTTGTTCACCTGTTTGAAGGTGCTGAACATACCCTCCTCGAAGAACTCGCGCGCACCGTCCTTGCCGCGGCCCTCGCGGTAGGGCGTGGCAACCAGCTCCTCGTGCTTGGGCACGAGCATGGTGCTGAAGAGCTTGGGGTAAGTATGCCTAAGCGATTGGCGCAGCCACACGTAGAAGAAGTCCGAGAGGTCAGCGTAGCCGATGTTGTCGTAGTAAGGAGGATCCGTCGACACGAGGATGCCGCGCATGCCGTTGTCGCTTTGGGCATCGAGCTGCTTTGCGGTTCCGCTGTGGTCTCTTGCAAAATTAAAAGATCCAGCAACGAGCGATTTGATTTCATTATTAACCAGTACCTTCCAAGAACCAGAGCTCTCGCTGAAAGCGTTGGCTTCAGCAAAGTCCCAAACCATGGGGATTGCCTGACGTGCAAATAGCTGCCGGGGGCACTGGGCGACAGGCTCCCAACGATTTAGCGCATTGCCAAGGTCAGCGAGCTTGTCGACAACAAACGCCAGATACACACCGACGGCTTCGCCATAGGCGCGGGCGCCGGTGCCGCCGTCTGCCAGGCCCACGCCGTCGTCGGCAAGACCGGCAGCGACGGCGTCCGCCTCCGCCTTCCTCTGGGCCTCGCCGACGAGTGCCGAGAACGTCGTCAGTGCCGTCAGCTGGCGATTTGTGAAGAGCTTATCGAACTCGTCAAGTCCATAGGGCACACATGAACCACCCGTGAAGTGCGTCGCCAACTTGCCCGTAGGGTAGTCCTCTGGCTTCTCGACCTGGGAGGCCTCAATCTGGTCTGAATCTGGCGCAATGTATATGCGTCCACGCTTACCTTCGGCAACAACAGCCATAAGCTTTGCGCCCATTCGACCAGCTTTGGACTCTTCCTTAACGTACTTGAGATCTATGGGTGTACCACAGTGCACGCAGGTCGCACCACGTCGGTTCACTGTGCCATCTTGTGTTGCCTTTCCGGGCTCAACCTTAAAATGAACTTCACCGCCTTCGCAATGAGGCTCGACGTGCCATTCCTTTCCCTTTTTCTTGGACAAGTCGAACGAACGCACGAGAATCGCCTCGTGTCCACACGCGGGATTGGGGCACTTAACCGTGCGCGCCCAGAGCCACGCAATGACGATGGCCTCGCCGCCACCCTGCTCGGCCGGGACCTGCACCTTAGGGTACAGGTCACCGATACGATGCTAAGCCTCTTCCTTCATCCAGGCGCCATAGTACTTAACGTCGGCAGCCAGGCCAGCGTTGCCGCTCCAACCTCCGTTGGTCAGCTTGCCGCGGGCCTCAGGGTTAACGGCAGGATTGTTCGCAAACAACGGCGGAATCTCAATCATTGCTTTATTGATGGTCACCGCGACGGGATTCAGGTCCTGCGCATAGGCCTCGAGGCCCAGACGCTGGGCTTCCAGCGGAATGGCGCCTCCACCTGCAAAAGGATCCAACAGGGGCGGCAAGTCGTCGCCCATCGACTTTTTAATCTCAGCCTTGGCGGCATTAAGCACACGATCGTTATTGGAGTTTTCCCACACCACGAGCTCGCGCAGGATGCCGAACAGGCGCTCGCGCTCGGCAGCCTGCTCCTCCACGGTGGGGAACTTCTCGGGATGCGCCGACGGGTCGTCCACCAGCGACGACCAGATAACGGCGCGCGCCGCGGCCAGCGGGCGACGGGCCCACCAGAGATGCAGCGTCGAAGGATGCCCATGGCGGATGGACTTCTCACGTGCAGACGCCGCATTGATATCGTCGAGCGGCAGAGCCACCTCGATGAGCTTCTTCTTTACTGCCATTCCTGCTCCCTCTCTAGTATCACGTCGCCTGCTTCCTTGAGGCGCGCGATGTCGTAGTTCGTGCTTGCCGCGGCATAATCCGGCGGACTTGTAAATGGATGTGCGATGTAAGAAGTTCGAGTCGTGTTTCCATCGACCTCGACCAGTGCGAGCACAAAGGCATCTGGCCTGTTGAGCGCACACATCACCTCGTTGTGCGATACGGTGACCGTAGTAGCGCCCGCGGTACGACCCTTGACCTCAATCATTCGCAGTGCCGGCCCCTTGGCATGAAGCTCATCGGGCACCACGGATTCGATGTCGTAGCCGCAGTTATCTGCGCTTCGATCCCGCGGCGTAAAACCCAGCTCCCGCTCGATAGCCATGACGGCACGCATGCCGGCAAGCTCTACCTCGCGCCTGCCTGCCGCACTGGATTCGGCGGTAGCATGCGAGTCGTGGGGTAGCATGCCAACTGGAATCACAAGCGCGCCGCCCAGCACCCTCGGAGTCGCGGGAGTGATGGTCTTTTCGCGCTGCAGCTCCGCCAAGCGCATTTGTCTACGGTCGCGCAGATCGTCGGCGCGACGACGAGCATTCAGAGAGCTCAGGCGTGTCTTCTTGCCTTGCTTTTCTTTCTCCTCCAGCTCCCACGCGCGACCATCCCAATAATTGGCCTCTTCGGTAAGACGCGCGTCAACGGCTCGCTCGATCTTCTCGACCTGCGGAATACGACGATTGCGTACCTCTTTGAGGCTCACGGGGAGAATCTCGCGAATGGCGAAATCCATGGCAAGCGCGTCAATGTCGCCGGTAAGCCACTCCTGCTCAGAAGCGATAGCGTGCGCGGCAGATGCCTCGGACGGACGAGGACCGCGATAGTCCAAATAGGGCGCATAGCCCGCATCACGAGCTTCGCCCGCAGCGTCAACCTCAACGAACCTAAACTCTTTGGATACCGTACGTTTGGTGCCATCGGTCAGCGTCGTGCCGTCCTGAACGGAGTTCTCGATATAGAGCAAGAGTCTCGGCTTGTCTCCAAAATCTCTATCGTCCACGAGCACACAGCCCCGCTTTAGCGCCGAACCCATTTGGCCAATCAGCACCTTCACCGTTGCATCCAAAAGCGCCTCACCGGGGCATACCAACTCCGCGGGAACGAGTCCAGGGCCCTCTTTAGATTCTTTGTCAAAGCAAATACGCTCATAGGAGGCAAGCACGTGACCGCATTCGCCGTCTATGCTCATCGAGCGGACCGAAAACGGCACTTCGAGTACCTCGAACCTACCAAGCTCGCGAGATGCCACGCGTCCTCCCAAGCGCTTCATTGCCGCCATGAAAAATGCCTGGATAAAGTGCGGCTCGAGCTTGCGCGCCTCCATGCGTTCCATGTCCTCGCGAATGGCGCTTACGCCGCGAGCGTCCATGACGTCATCGGTAAGCGCATACTCTTTGAGAAGCCGTTTAATGGAGCTCGTGTCGAGCGATGCATCGACTACCTGGTTGAGCCGCGCCCGTACCTCGGGGTCATCGCCATAGCGAATCGCATCGAGGAGCAAGTCACGGAGCGTCTTGCCTTCAAAGGTAACCCTGCCCAAGATATCGAAAACCTTGCCGCCCAGCGCGGCACGTTCCACCTCGAGCTTGCTGAACAGGCGTTGGAATACTTCTCCCTCGCGCGTCTGCGTGGAGACAAGGTTCCACAGATGACATACTTCGGTTTGACCGATGCGGTGAATACGACCGAAGCGCTGCTCGAGTCGATTGGGATTCCACGGCAGGTCGTAGTTGATCATAAGGTGCGCGCGTTGTAGGTTAATGCCCTCGCCGGCGGCATCCGTAGCAACTAGGATGCGCGAGTTCGCATCCTGCTTGAACATTTCCTCGGCACGATGGCGCTCGTCGCGCGTCATACCACCCTTAATAGTGAGCACGGCAGAACGGTCACCCAGGAGGGAGCCAATCTTCTCTGCGAGGTAGTTCAGCGTGTCCTTGTGTTCGGTAAAGATGATGAGTTTCTCACGTCGACCGTCCATGCCAAACATATTGGAATCGTCTTGCAGCAGTCGCGAAAGCTCCTCCCACTTACGGTCCTCGCCACTAATGCGAACATCGTTTGCCTTGCGCTCGAGCGTGCGTAAAATCGCGATCTCGGCATCGAGCTCAGCCGCAGTCGCCGCCGCAGAAGCGGTGTCTACGACGTCATCTTCCATTTGTTCGTACTCTTCGGAGTCGTAATCGTCCTCGTCAAAATCTCTGGAATCGATGCCCCATTTATCTGTATAGGCAACCTTGCCGCTCGCAACGCTTTTCGCCTCGGCGAGCTTGGACTCAAGTCGTATGCGGCGACGTCGAAGCGACTGGTAGATGGCCTCGGGACTCGACGCAAGACGACGCTGCAAGATAGTCAAAGCAAAGCCGACGCTGTTCTTATGCTTGCCGCCCAAGCGCTCCGCACGGTTAAACTCCTCGGTGACGTAATGAGTCACCGAGTCATAAAGCTCCTGCTCGGCAGGAGATAGGTCGTATTCGACTGTGTAGGCGCAGCGTTCGGGGAATAGCGGGCGCCCATCGAACTTGAGCAGCTCCTCTTTCACGAGGCGACGCATAACATCGGAAACATCGCAGTCAAGCGAAGCGGCGGGCGGAAGGCCCTGAGCCTGGCCGGCAATGGAGCGCGCCGCAGGATTCTTAACGCGATTGCCTCCCGCAAACCGGTCCTTGTCCACGAGCGCCATAAAGTAGCGGAAGTCAGCCGGCTTACCGTTGTGAGGCGTAGCCGTCAGAAGCAACAAGTTTTCGGTTGTGTCACCCAAGAGCTGACCGAGCTTATAGCGTTTGGTCGGCTTGAACTCGCCGCCAAAGTTTGTCGCGCTCATCTTGTGGGCCTCGTCGCATACAACGAGATCCCACGAAGTTGCCCTTAGCTTCTTTTGGATCTCGTCGTTGCGAGCCAGCTTATCTAGGCGGCCGATACAAAAATCGACCTCATCGAAGGGGTTTCCGGTGGCAGAAGACTCCAGAACATCATTTGTAAGCAAGCGGAATCTGAGCCCAAACTTTTGCCATAGCTCATCTTGCCACTGTTCCACAAGATTACCGGGGGCCACGATAAGGCAACGCCTAAGATCGCCGCGAGCAATCATTTCTTTTATTAGGAGGCCCGTCATGATGGTCTTGCCTGCACCGGGGTCGTCCGCCAGCACATAACGCAGCGGCAAGCGCGGCAGCATTTCCTTGTAGACGGCCGAGATCTGGTGCGGCAGCGGCTCGATAGACGACGTACGAATAGCCAGATAGGGATCGAACAGATGAGCCAAGCCTATGCGATACGCTTCGGACACGAGTCGCAGGTCATCGGGGTCGGCATCGAACGCCCAGGCGCTGGACTTTTCGATGATGTATTTATCCTCGTCTGTATCGAAGAGAGGTCGGTCACCCAGTGCGCCCTGGTCCGTCTTGTAGATTACGTTTAAGATGGAATCGCCATGCCATTCGACAGCCTTAATGGTCACGGGCGAATCCCCCACGATACCGCGAACGCGCGTACCGGGCGTTATCTCTGCTAGCTTTGCCATCACGCGCCCCGCTTTACGAGAAGCGAAAATGCGTGTCGCAAGATAACGCTAGGATTGTCTATCGAAGGAAGACACTCGCCGGCGAGCGCCTTCCCCCGAAGAGTTTTCGTCTGAATGGCCACGAAAAGTCTCCTGGGTTTTATTGATACCGGGGTGAAGGACGATTCACCCTTGTTGCAGCTCTATCTATTGTCTTTCAATCAGCTTGCCGTGTCATGGGGTTTTCTGCAAAAGGAATCGTTTTTACCTCGCCCGGTTTGTTGCTCAACAATGCTGCGAATAGCGTGAATGCCTTGTGATCACTCCCGCGTCACCAGCGCCCATTAGCACGCTTACAGACGCTTTGGCACCTAACGCCCGTTGTTCGATGCACGTCCCTTACTCAAACGCCTACACTTGAGCATTACAGGTCAATTCCGCCACCAGGCAAGCGAGGCTAACATGCGGTCCGAAAACGAACAGATTCATTACCGAGCGAAGTTCAGGCTTTCGCCCTATTCGACCACCACGCCCTCAATCGTCGATGCATATCGTCAGATCTACACCTGGGTGCACGACAAAGAGAAGCGCAAGCGCCACGAGCAGAGCGCCTTTGAGTTTTTATCAAGCAATAAAAACGTTGCCTCCGACTTTGTATTTGGAAACCTCAGCTATCCCGTTGGCTATTCTGGAGGCATGACCACGGGCAGCCGCGTGAGCATTTGCACTCGTGCAGCCTTTAGCGACAAGCGAGGCAAGATTCCCGTCGCTTGGGCCTTTGAATATGACGAGCCCGACAGTCATTATTCGTATCGTCACTGGCACACTTGCATTGGCCTTGAAACGGCCGATGACAACTCCTGCCTAGTCAATATTAAAGTCACCTATGCGACCCTGCCCGAATATGTGGGCTGGCCACTGCCAGAACCGGACCTCAATATTCCCCGCATCGCAAAGGTTCTGTTTTCACTTCCCAATCATCAGGCGTGCGTTGGAGAGACTGTCGTCAACACATCGTGCACGCGCCTGACGTTTGAGAACTTTGACGCCGAGTTCTCCGACAACCTTCTGAGCAGCCAGCGCGAGCTCCCTCTGATTCTAATAACCAGCGATGATACCGGTCGATATCCCGTCAAAGATCCCGGCAAGCTCGCCAATAACCTTATGGGCCTAGCCAACGTGTTTGCCGCCGACGAATCCGATGGTCGGCTCAAATCAAAGCTGTTCAATCTTTTTCTCTACGATACACCTGCCTATCGATACAACTGCCCCAAGTCGTCACTTCGTATTTACCAACCGAGCATCAATCTGTCTGACGAAGAAGACGCACGTCGACACCTCTGCATCAGGCGCGATAGGCTGAGCGAGTACGGCAACAAGACATCCACGATACTTAACCGGAGCCTGGGGCGCTCGTTCTTGCGCGGCAGGGGCGATATTGTAGACACGAGCGATATTGCCTGGTACAAATCACGTCAATCAATTGGGGCGCTACGCAGCCGCATGGCAGAGATGAAACGCCATGCAGAGAATGAAACCGCAGCCGAGGCAAAACGCACCGAAGCGCTTGCCGCCTCGTACAGCCACGAGGCCATGGACAACCTTAAAGAGCTGCTGTCAAAAGAGACTGCAGACAGGCAGCTCTGGGAGGGGCTGGCAAACGATTACGCCGACAGCAACGCCGCGTATGAGCAGCGTATTGAGCAGCTGGAAAACAGCCTGCTCGAGTTGGATGAATCCGAGAACACGATCGCCAACTTAAAGTATCGACTCCAAGAGGCGCTGGAGCGAGCCGACCGCTCAGATAAGCAGGTAGCTGCACTCAGAGCGGAAGCATGCTTTGTCGAGGGGCTCGAGGCATTTCCGCGCACCCTTGAGGACGAGCTTAAGTTTGCCGCGAATCTCTGGCCCTCGCGCATTTTCGTTTTGCCCGAGGCATACGACTCGGCACGCCGCTATGATTTTGCCGATCTTGACGAGGAATGGCAGATCCTTAAATCCGTAGCGACCGTTATGTGGCAACTCAAGTTTGGGGAGCGCCCGACGACCGGAGACCTCTATAGCGAGTTTAAAAATCAGACCTCGTTTGACGCCGCGCCGACCGAGACCAAGCTGACTAAAAACGACACCGAGCTCATGCGGCTCCGCCAACGCACTTACAACGGTAAGCAGGTTTGCATCTTGCCGCACATTAAGGGCAACGGCCGCAACCGCCGCGACCCATTCCGTCTGCACTTTTGTTTTGATGACGAGGCACAGCTAATCGTAATAGGCCACTGCGGAAGTCATTTGCCGACGTCAGGAACTGCCAGGCAGTAAGGCGCCGCACCAGCATGGACGGAGGGTACCCGCCTACCTTCCCTCCGCCTTCAGCTTCAGCAGCAAATCGCTCAGCTCGGGGCACTTGCTGGAAAGGCGCGTCTGGGGTCGCTCGCCCATCCCCCACCGCTGGCGGATCTCCTGGGCGCGCGGGCTCACGCGGTAGTCCCCGTCCATCATCTGCTTGAGCAACTTGGCGGTTACGCGCGCATCGGCCAGAGCACTGTGGGCGTGGCCCGTCGACTCGTCAAACTCGATGCCAAACCACGTCGCCGCGTCACTCAAAGAAACGCGCCCGTGGCTGCCCACGTCCATGATCGAGGTGTAAAACGCCTGCAGGTCGGCCCAGTCCGTAGGAAATGCGGAAAGGTCGATGCGCTTTGCCTGGCACTCGGTCAAAAGCTGTCGACGATCCGTCCCGCTCCAGCAAACTATCTGGGCGGAGTAGCGACCGATCCAATCGCTGAGCCTTTTGATCACCATGTAGAGCGGATCGGCCATCGCGGTGTCCACAGCCGATATCCCCGTAAGCTCGCGGACGGGAAACGCAACGCCTTCGGTCAATTCCGTCTGCACAAACTGCGAGAACTCGCCCATAACGTTGCCGTGGTAATCGAGCTTGACGGCGCCGACCTCGATAATCTCGTTGCGCAGCCCACGGCGCTGGCGCTGCTTTGGCACCGGCGCAAACTCAAAGTCCAGCACAATCTGGCGCGCAAAGTTCGTCGTATCGATAGCCGAGATACCCGGCGTCTTTTCAGCTGACACGGTTAGGGCCTTTCTCCGTCAACTGCCGCTTGTTACATAAGCGGCTACATTGCCGTAAGGATAGGCGCTCGTGCGGACATGAAATCGCCCAGCGCGGCCCTCTGACACACTTGCTTAAAGCCGCGCTTTGAGAGAATCGCGTCGTTATTATTATCGAACATATATTCGTATTTATAGCTGCAGTTTTATAGACTGGTTATTGTTGACGGCAGTTCCATGTGCCGGGCAGTGCCCTCCATGCGACGGGAGGTGATGCCCATGACCGATCTGATTGATTTCGTGAAACTCCTGACCGCTTTGGTCTCGCTCCTCACGGCGCTTATCGGACTTTCCGAGGCACTTAAGCAGCGTACGAAGCAGAAAAAGAGGGGTCGACGCCACTAAGGCGATGACCCCTTAATCGAAGTAACGGCGCTGCCCAGCTATCACCCTTGGGCTGCCGTCGACCTTATTCTACCCACGGGTGCCAGGTTTACCAAATGGATTTTCGGTAAAGGAAGCACGGCACGCCCGCAAAACCACTACGCCCCAAGTGCCGCCATGGGGATCACTGCCACGCCGTCGTCGCGTGTGTAGGCAATGCTCCCCTTTCCAACCACAACCGCCAAAAACGCCGGCGCGGCATTCTGAGACGCGCTTTCCGCTTGAAGGGCGATCCGGAAAGCGCGACCCATTCCGAGCATTACATCAGAGCGCGCTTGGTTATCTCCGCTCGCACATCTCGGCAAACGAAATCAGCTTGGTATCTCCCCTGCTCGCCGCAGCTTCCTGACATCCTTGCGTAAAGCCACGCTTCGAGAAGATCACGTAGCTTTTATGCTGCCGCCTAAAGAGCTCGCTTCGGTACACGAGCTTTTGCAGCACGTCTTCGCCCGCCGGCTCATTGCGCCATTTGCACTCCGCAAACAGTGCAGCGCCCTCGCCATCGTCAACAATCAAGTCGATTTCTTCCTGCGTATGCGTGCGATTATCCGTCCCCCACCAGCGCCCGACGCTCGCCGGAACCACATCGAGCTGGCCCGCCCGCGCAAGTTCGTACACGTATTGCCTGCATATAAGCTCAAAGACCGTACCCATGTAATCCGATATGTGCGGCTCAATGCGCTTATACGCCATCTCGGCCATGTCGTTTTGGATCAGTCCGATATTCTGCGGCACAAACTTGTACCAGAACCTAAACATCTGGTCGCTCAGCAGATACACGGCTCGCTTATTGCTCGTCTCGTTTAGGGGCAGCTCGCGCTCGACAATCCCAAGCGACGCCAGCTTATCCACATAGCTCTTTACGTTGCTCGCAGGGATTCCCGTAGAGCTCGCAATCTCCGAGATCTTCGAGCGCCCCTGAGCAATTGCTTGCACGATCGCATCATATTGCTCGGGATTGCGGCACTCTTGCAACAGCAGGTTGCTCGGCTCCTCAAAGAGATAGCCCGTAGGGGTAAGAAAAAGACGTTTGATGTTGTCCTTGAGCGGTGTGGCAGCATCGACTTTCTCGATATATGCAGGAATACCGCCCGTCATGCCATAGCAAACCGCAGCGTCTTCGCGACTCATGCTATGCCACAGGCCGAGGGTCGTCATAAAATCGAGCGGCATGATCTTAAACTGGGCCGTGCGCCTACCGTATAGTGGGCTCTCATAGCCCAACACCTGCTCTTCCATGAACGAAAGCGACGACCCGCACAGGATAAGCATGAGCTTGGTCTCTTTGTACAAGTGATCGATCTTGTCTTGCAGCAACGAGCTGATCTCGGGATTCGATTGGGCGAGATAGGGATACTCGTCAATCACGACAATCAAACGTTCCGTGCGAGCCATGGTGGCCAATGCATCGAACGCTTCGTCAAAACTACGAAACGACACGTCTGCAGCACCAACCGAGCCTGCAAGTATCGCCTGGCTAAAGCCGTGCAGGTTTGCCTCCGCATTGGTGCGACGAGCTTGAAAGTAAATAGCCTTCTTGCCTTGGATGAACTCTGTGATAAGGCGCGTTTTGCCCACGCGACGGCGGCCGTAAATCACAGGCATCTCAAAGGAGCCCGTGCCATACAGTCGATTGAGCTCGGACATTTCCGCTGTTCTTCCGATAAACATAGGCCATCCTCCCTTTACGTTATAGCTAGCTATATTATACCTTTCTATAATATAGCTAGCTATAACGTAATTCGACAAGCGGCGCACGCAAAAGGGACGGTTGAAGTGCGGCTTGACGCCGCACGACGTCGGCGGACGAGGCGATGCGTCCGCCGACGAATAGCACCAAATTGGTTACTTCTTGCTCTCGGGCAAGACCAGATCCACGGCAGCGTCCTTGGCAGCATCGATGTGCTGAGCCACGACCGGCGTCTGCGGAAGGATCAGGTTAAGGACAATGGCCATGATGGCGGTGGGGGTTACGGCATTGGAGCCGATGACGGTGGACACCCAGGTGGGCATACCCTCGCCGGCAAGGCAACCGCTGGCCATCCAGATACCCAGGCCAAAGACGACGGAGGTACCGACGATGGTGGTAGTGCGCTGCGTGAGGCCCTCGCGGGTGAACATGCGCACGCCGTTCATGGTGATGGTGCCAAAGACGCCGACGGTCGCGCCGCCGATGACGGGCTGCGGGATAGCGGAAAGGACGGCAGAAAGCTGCGGGAACAGACCGGCGATGGCAAAAACGGCCGCGATGGTCACAAAAACCCACTTGTTGACGACCTTGTTGGAGCAGATGATGCCCACGTTCTGGCCAAGGGCGCTGGTGGGAAGACCGCCCAGCAGACCGCCGACCATAGATGTGATGCCCTGGGACACGATAGCGCCAGAGAGCTCGCGCTCGGTGGGCATACGGTCGATGGAGCCCAGGCAGGCGGCGGAGACGTCACCGATAACCTGGATGGCAACCATGGGGAACACGACGGCGAGGGTAATGCAGACCTCGGGATCAAACTCGAGCGCGTAGGGCATGAGCTTGGGAAGGGCGAAGACCTGAGCGGTGGCGACGCTGGAGAAATCGATCATGCCAAAGGGGATCGAAACGATCATGCCAACGATCATGCCAAAGAACACAGATCCCAGCTTGAGCGTGCCCTTGCCAAAGTTGGCGAGCGCAAAGACCACGGCAAACGTGATAAGAGCGACGCACCATGCCTGCGGGGTGCCCCACAGCGGCGTACCCATACCGCCGGCCATATACTTGACGGCCGTGGGATACAGCGAAACGCCGATGGAAAAGATGACCGTACCGGTCACGACGGGCGGGAACAGCCACTTAATCTTGCTGTAGGCCAGACCAAAGAGGGCCGCGACGGCACCGCCGACAATCTCGCCGCCCAGCAGCGCACCAAAGCTAAAGCCCGAGGCACCCATGGCCTGAAGGGCCGGCAGGAACGCGAACGAGACGCCCATGACGATGGGCAGGCCGCCGCCGATGCGACGGAAGGGAGCGAAGGCCTGAAGGGCCGTGTCGAGTGCCGAAAGAATGAGCGCGACCTGAATGATGTCGGTGCTCTGCTGGCTATTAAAGCCGTAGACGCCGGCCATGATGACCGCCGGGGTAATGATGCCGGCAAACGATGCCAACACGTGCTGAAGGGCACACGGGATCATTTCCTTAACGGGCGGCATGCCTTCACGAGTGAACAGGGCTTCAGTGCCGTTCGTAACCGTCTCCTGGGCCATTTGACCACCAATCCTAGAAGTAGTTGTTTTCGCATCTAGCGTCCTATTGTGACGCAGTGCGGGGCTGAGGTTGTGCCTTCGTTGCATATCGTATTGAAGATTTTCCTCATATTTAATAATAATTTTTTGTTATCAGACTATTCTTCAGCCGATATAACGCATTTCCGCAGGTCAGGAAAGTGTCTGGTCAAAATAACATCTAACTTTTCTTTTGGTCGACCGTTTGCCGCCAATTTCCTACCGCTCGTCTGTATTACGCGATGTACCTGCGAATATGCGAGTCAATAGATACCGTGCTACCATGAGAAAAAATTGTTATGAACATTTCCGATTTCACCCAAAGGAGTTGCCCATGAACGAGACCGTGCGCCGCTTTTTGCCGATGGTCGATTTCCTGGAGCAGATACTCGGCAAAAACAGCGAAATCGTCCTGCACGATTTCTCGGATCCCGACCACGCCATCGTCGATATTCGCAACGGCATCGTGAGCGGCCGCAAGATTGGCGGTCCCGCCACCGATCTTGCGCTCAAGATTATGCACGACCCCAAGTATCGCGACCTGCCGTTTATTACGGGCTACGAGGGGCGCGGCGCCGGTGGCAAGACGCCGGAATCCGCATCGTACTTTATCCGCGAGGATAACGAGATTGTCGGCATGCTCTGCGTCAACACCGATCTCTCGACCGTGCGCTCCATCAACGCCATGGCGCAGCAGCTTATGGCCTGTTTCGACGCCGCGCCGGTTCGCACGGAGCCCTCCCCCATCGAGGTCGAAAGCCTTTCGGAGTCCACACAGGAGCTCATCGACCGCAGTATTTCCGAGTTGCTCGAAAGCCGCGGGCAGGATGTCGCCTCGCTCGGCCAGGCCGACCGCGTCGATGTTATCCGCCATCTCAACGGCAACGGCGTGTTTATGCTCAAGGGTGCCGTTGCCTGCGCCGCCGCCGCTCTGGGCATCTCGGAGCCCAGCGTCTACCGCTATCTGCAAAAGGTCCGCAAGGAGGGCTAACCCACTGATCCCTTGGGGACGGAGGAAAACGGATCATTTTTGCCCGAGAGGCTGCTGAAGACTTTGTCCTGCTTAGGCTGCGGGCATCGCCTGTCGCGACGGCGCCACTATACTTTTGAGTATCTGAGCATTTTGAAAGGCAGGATATGACCGCAACCGCCAGTCGAACCACCAACCGCAGGCCCGAGCTTTTGGCACCCGCCGGAGGCCCGGAGCCCTTTGCCGCCGCGCTCGCTGCCGGGGCAGACGCCATCTACTGTGGCATGGGCAGCTTCAACGCCCGCCGCAAGGCAACGAACTTTACCGACGAGGCCTTTGAGCAGGCCTGCCGCGCCGCGCACCTGGCCGGCTCGCGCGTCTACGTCACGGTCAACATCGTCATCAAGGAATCCGAGATGAGCGATGCGCTGCAGCTCATCCATCGCTGCTCCACGCTGGGCGCCGACGCCTTTATCATCCAGGACTGGGGCCTGTTCTTTGAGGTCAAGCGCACCATGCCCGGCATCGAGACACACATCTCGACCCAGGCGAACATCCATGATGACCGTGGAACCATCTGGTGCCGCGAACAGGGCGCCGACCGCGTGACCCTCTCACGCGAGCTCTCCATCGACGAAATCGCCGCCATTCACAATGCCGCGCCCGACGTTGACCTGGAGGTCTTTAGCCACGGCGCCATCTGCTTTTGCTACTCGGGCCTGTGCCTGCTCTCGAGCTTTGCCATGGCGGGCCGCTCGGCCAACCGCGGCATGTGCGCTCAGCCCTGTCGCCTGCCTTACGAGCTGATTGACGAGAACGGCTGCTCGCTCTCCCCTGCCGGTCGCGAGCGCGCGCTGTGCCCGCGCGACACCAATACCTCGCAGCTTGTTCGCCGTCTGTATGACGCCGGTGCCGCATCGCTCAAGCTCGAGGGCCGCATGAAGGCGCCCGATTACGTATACTCCATCGTTGATGTGTATCGTCATCAGATTGACGACATGCTGGCCGATGTTTCGACCTCTAAGGATGAGGATGCCGCCCGCCAGCGCCAGCTCAAGCGCTGCTTTAACCGCGACTTTACGCACGCCTATCAAGACGGTACCTCGGGTGACGAGATGATGAGCTACGAGCGCTCCAACAACCGCGGCCAGATCGTGGGCACGGTGCTCGGCAGCCGCCTGGCCAACCGCGATGTGCGCGGCCTCAAGCCCGACGACCGCCGTCGCCGCGCCGCCATCGCCCGCATTGAGCTGTTTGAGCCCGTGGGCAAGGGCGACCTGCTGGAGCTTCGTCATGACGACGAGTTTGACCAGTTCCTGACCACCATCGCCGCCGAGGATGCCGCTGCGGGCGACACCATCGAATGTCGCGTGCCCCGCAGCATGCCCGAGGGCTGCCGCGTGCGCGTGATTCGAAGCCAGCGCGCCATTGACGTCGCCGGCGCCGCGCTCAAGCGCGATGTGCTGCGCCGCCGCGCCGTAGATGTGTCCGTCGTGGCGCGCCTGGGCGAGCCGTTTGCCGTCACGCTTACTTGCTGCGACGACCCATCGCTTACGGCCATGGCCACGGGCTTCACCGTCGAGGCCGCCAAGACCCGCGCCGTCGAGGCGTCCGATCTGGTTGAGCACGTGGGCCGTATGGGCTCCTCGCCCTTTGAGGCAGCGAGCTTTGACGTGGCCCTCGATGAGGGCTGCGGCATGGGCTTCTCCGCTGTACATAAGGTGCGCGCCGCCGCTTGCAAGGCGCTGGAAGAGGCCATTCTGGCGCCGTATGACGAGCGTGCCCGCACACTCGAGCTGCCGGCGATTGTCACCAGTGATTCCCGCCCCGCGCCCGAGCACTACCGCGATGAGCCGCAGATCTGTGCCACCGTCACCTCGCTCGACGCCGCCGAGGCCGCTCGTGCCGAGGGTGCAATGCGCATCTACATGACCACCGACGCGCTCGATGCAGCCGAGCTCTCCCCCGCCGATGCATTTGAGCAGGGCATCGTACCCGTACTCGACGAGGTCTGCCGCGCCGTTGACCACGTACGCGTCGACCCGTGGGTTGTTGCCGGCGCCACGGTCGCTATTGGCAACATCTCCGAGCTTGCCCTGACCGCCCAGGTTGGCGCCACGGCCGAGATTCGCTCTTGCCTGCCCGTGCACAACACGCCCTGCATGGAGGCACTCGCCGAGCGCGGAGCCGGCGCGTTTTGGCTCTCGCCCGAGATCACGCTCGACGAGATTATCTCGCTTGGCACCTCCGCGCCCGCAGCCCTGGGCATCACCGTTTTCGGCCGCCCACGCGTTATGACGAGCGAGCACTGCATCCTGCAGGTGGCCAACGGTTGCATCCACGATTGCGCCAACTGCCGTCTACGCGCCCGCAAGCTGTCACTCAAGAATATCGATGGCAAGGTCATGCCAGTGCGCACCGACGTCCACGGCCGCTCGCGCCTGTACGACGCCTACCCCATTGACCTTACGCCGCAGGTACCGCAGCTGCTCGACGCCGGCGTGCGCCGTCTTATGGTCGACGGAACCTTACTCGAGGCCGAAGAGGTGAGCCGCGCCGTCGCTCGTGTTCGTCGCGCCGTCGAGGCGGCGCAAGCCGGCCGTAAGCCCGCCGCCCGCCTGCGCGGGGCGACCTCGGGCTGCATGTTTGTGGGAATTAGCTAACCGAAAGGCTTACACGTGAACGAAGAACCTCAAGTCCTCTACTGCGACGCCTGGCTCATGGCCATCGATAAGCCCGCCGGCATGATCGTCCACGGTGACGGCACCGGTGAGCGCACACTTACCGACTACGCCAGCGACCTGCTGTTGGCCATGGGCGACGGCTTTGCCGCGACCGACATGCAACCGCTCAACCGCCTGGACCGCAACACTACCGGCGTGGTGTTGTTCTCGCTCGACAAGCAGACACAACCCGCTTTTGACCAGATGGTGATCGACCACGCATTCGAAAAGCACTATCTGGCGCTGGCCGAGGGCAAGATCGACTGGAACGAGAAGCTCATCGACAAGCCCATCGCCCGCGACCGCCACGATAGCCGCAAGATGCGCGTTGGCGCCAGCGGCAAGCCGTCTCAGACGCGCGTCAAGGTGCTCAAGCGCCTTAAGAGCCGACGAGGCCTGCCCACGCGTTCGTATATCGATGTCGAGCTGCTCACCGGCCGCAAACATCAGATCCGTGTGCATCTGGCCAGCGAGCATCACCCCTTGGTCGGTGACGACCTGTACGGCACGCCGCGCCCCTGTGGATTGATGCTCCACGCTCACAGTGTGTCCTTCACGCATCCCGTTACCGGCGAGCACGTCCACATCGAAGCCCCCTGCCCCTGGGAGCCCTAAACCACCACAATGGGGACAGGCACCTTTGTGGTGGTTTTGCCGCAATGGCTCAGTCGCGGTCCCAAAACGTCTCGATCTGTAACAGTTAGAGCCCATTTTCCGGTCTATCCGTTACAGATCGAGACATTCGAATCTCCCTCAAGGGAAAATCTCAATCTGTAACAGTAACTCGGCAAAATCCGTCCCAGCTGTTACAGATCGAGACAAAGGGACGGCAAGGTTCGGAAGTATCTCAATCTGTAACATCTAGCCCACTTTTAACGGTCCAGTTGTTACAGACTTAGACAAACCGGCAGACAACGAAAGCGGCAACGCCCGTGATGGACGTTGCCGCTTTTCTATTGAGAAAACTACTCGGTTTTCGTTACTAACCACCACAATGGGGACAGGCACCTTCGTGGTGGTTTTGGCCTTAGCCCCCTGCTGTTAGACCGTGATGACGTTGTCCATTGCCCGGTACTTGGCGGGAACCTCGCCCGCAGTAATAATCGTTGCGTCGCGGAAGTCCGCGAACTTGACGGGCGCCACCATGCCAAATTTGCTGGCGTCCGAGATTACGAAGCGTTTGGCCGTATGGCGCATCGAGATGCGCTTGACCTGCGCCTCCTCGATATCGGGCGCCGTGAAGCCCTGCTCGGCGGCAATGCCGTTAGAACCCCAAAAGCCGCAGTTGAAGTTGTAGTGGTCTAGGGTTGCCAGGGCATCGGGGCCAACAAGCGCCTCGGTCTCGGGTTTGAGCTCGCCGCCCAGCACCACGGTACGCATGCCGCGCAAAGCGAGGCGCTGAGCGTGAAGCACAGAATCAGTCACATAGGTGACGCCTTCAAGGTGTGGAAGATGCTCGATGAGCCTGAGCGTCGTCGAGCCCGAGTCGATGTATACAAAGCTCTCGGGTTCCACAAGCGCCGCCGCACGGGCGCAGATACGCTCCTTGTCGTCGTTATGGAGGTCGCTGCGCTCGTTGAGCGTTAGGTCGCGCGTCACGTGCGCGCGCTCAAGACTCGTCGCTCCGCCGTGGACCTTTGCGATGCGGTGTGCGCGATCGAGCGTCTGCAGGTCGCGCCGAATGGTGGACGCCGTCACGCCCAAGGCCTCAGCAAGCTCTGGCACAGTAACCGAGCCAGCCTGCTGCACCATCGACACAATCGCATTGAGCCTATCTTCCGCTAGCATCGCTTACTCCTCCTCGGGGTACACGACTCCCCAGTCGGCGCGAAGCTTGGTCATAAGTTCCATAACATCAGAAGCATAATCCAGCAGTTCGCGCTTGGAGTCGTCGCCGGCAACGGCCTTCTCGAGGTCGGCCATCTCGTAGCACAGCGCGTAAGCCTCGGTGCCGGCGTGGACCTCCTCGCGGTGGCCGTCCGCAGTCCACACGATGGTCGCATGATCGGTACGCGGGTACTCGTTGACCTCGATATAGCACTTGTCAAAGCTGATGACCGAGCGCTTGGGCTGCTTGGAGTGAAGCGTAAGGCTCACAACACCCAGCTGTTGCTCAGCATTACGGCAGACGATGCCGCCCGCAACGTCAACGCCGGTCTCGCAGGTGTTGCCCAGCGAAACGACCTCAGCGGGCTGGCTTGCCATAAAGAGGCGCATAACGGACAGGGCATAGACGCCAATGTCGAGCATGGCGCCGCCAGCAAGGTTGCGATTGTAGAAACGGTTGGTCAGGTCGCCGTATTCCTTGTAGCTTCCAAAGTTGAGCTGAGCGAGGTTCATGCGGCCAAACTCGCCGGCATCCATGCGCCGGCGCAGCTCCTGATACAAGGGCATGTGGAGCACCGTAGTGGCGTCCATGAGGACCACGTTGTGATCGTCGGCAATGGCACGCGCCTCGTCGAGCTCGGCAGAATTGAGGGTAATGGCCTTCTCGCAGAGCACGTGCTTGCCAGCTGACAGAGCGGCGCGCAGGTAGGTGATATGCGTGTTATGCGGGGTGGTGATATAGACGGCGTCGATGTCCGGATCGGCATAGAGGTCCTCGACCGTGTCATAGACCTTCTCAACGCCATACTGATCGGCAAAAGCTTGAGCCTTGGATAGCGTACGGTTTGCGACGCCCGCAAGCTTGCGACCGGCAAGAGCGAGAGACTGAGCCATCTGGTTGGCGATAACACCGCACCCGATCACAGCCCAGCGGAGCTCGGGAGCCGTAAAGATATCATCGGGGAACGGCTTGTTCTGGACCGAAGCGAACGCTGCCTTTGCGGCTGCCGCAGCGTCGAGCGGAACCTGTTTGGAATCTGCCATATGTGCCTCCTGCGTCGTGAAAAGTCTTTCATTTCTGACAGCTCTATATTCGCACAAATGCGCGTGTATGTGCGTGCTTCTGCGTGTATTACCGCTAAATGGTCAAAATTCAGCAGTTAACGACGCAGATACACGCATACTCACGCAATCCTACGCACGCAAATACGCGCTAATGCGCATCACCTGATCCCTTGGAGACGGAGAAAATGGATCATCTTTTACGCGGAAAGCTGTGATGATCCGTTAGGGACGGAGGAAAACGAATCATTTGAGGCGTCGCGCCAGCCAGCAGTTGCCCTTTTAACCGTTGCCTCACCGAGTCCGCAACAACGCACAAGCTGACCGACTGTCACGCCAGCCTTTCGTGCGCGCAACCACTCATTTAAGTCTGTCCCCAATGACTGCCAAACAACGGCCACTCATTTAAGCCTGTCCCCAATGAGTACCCAATGAGTAATGATCCGTTTTCCTCCGTCCCCAAGGGATCAAAAAAGGCCCGGGTGCCGTGGGGCATCCGGGCCTTTGCTAGCAACTTGATGTTGCGGGCAGCTTAGAACTTGTGGCCGCACTTCTTGCAGACGCGCAGCTTGTTCTTGCCGTCCTTCTCGTGACCGACGCGGGTAACCTTACCGCACTCGGGGCAAACGAGATTGACGTTGGAGGCGTCGATGGGAGCCTCCTGCGAAACGATGCCGCCCTGCTGGTTGGCAGCGTTGGGCTTGACGGCCTTCTTGACGACCGAAACGCCCTCGACAACGACCTTGTTCTCGGCGGGGAGAGCACGCAGGACAACGCCCTGCTTGCCGCGATCCTTACCAGAGAGAACCTGGACCTTATCGCCCTTCTTGATATACATATATCTCCCCTAACTACAGGGTCTCGGGAGCGAGCGAGACGATCTTCATGTACTTCTTGTCACGAAGCTCGCGAGCGACGGGCCCGAAGATACGGGTGCCGACGGGCGAACCATCGTTGTTGATGACAACGCAGGCGTTCTCATCAAAGCGAATGTAGGAGCCATCCTTGCGGCGGATCTCCTTAACGGTGCGAACGACGACGCAACGGACAACGTCCTTCTTCTTGACGTTGGCGCCAGGGGTAGCCTCCTGGACAGCACCGATGAACACATCGCCGATGCCTGCATAACGACGCTTGGAACCGCCAAGCACCTTGATGCAGCGAATCTTGCGAGCGCCGGAGTTGTCGGCGACGTTCAGCATGGTTTGCATCTGAATCATGGTAGATGTTCCTCCGAACTAAGAACCGAAGAGAGGTGCGCAGCCTTTATGCGGCCCGTGGTATGCAAGCCAGGCATACGCACATCTTCGGAAACGTACAAGTCGTAAGAGCGACTGCTTATTTAGCGCGCTCGACGACCTCGATGAGGCGCCAACGCTTCATCTTGGACATAGGACGGGTCTCCATAACGCGGACGGTGTCGCCCACGCCAGCCGTGCACTCCTCGTCGTGAGCGTGCAGCTTCTTGGAGCTGGTCATCATCTTGCCGTACTTGGGGTGACGCTTACGCTCGGTGATGGTGACAACAATGGTCTTGGCACCGGAGACGGAGGTAACGACACCCGTACGGACCTTACGCGAGTTACGCGAATCAGTCATGTTCTCTCCTTAGGTCCTACTCGGCGACAGCGGACTTCTCCGCTGCGATCTCACGGGCGCGCTGCTCCGTGAGGACGCGAGCGATGTCCTTCTTCACGGTGTTGACGCGAGCGGTGTTGTCCAGCTGGCTGGTGGCCATCTGGAAACGAAGGTTAAAGAGCTCGGCGCGCATTTCCTTCAGCTTCTCAACGAGCTGAGCGTCCGAGAGCTCACGAATCTCTGCGGGCTTCATTAGTTCTCCTCCTTGGCGGCGGCGGCGTCCTCAGCAGCCCACTTGGCCTCGAGAGCGGCCTCCTCAGCCATCTCCTTCTCGATGCGCTGCTCAGCGTTCTTGGCAGCAACAATCTTGGTCTTGATGGGAAGCTTGTGCTGTGCAAGACGCAGAGCCTCGCGAGCGACCTCCTCGGGCACGCCCTTGACCTCGAACATGATACGGCCGGGTTTGACGACGGCCACCCACTCCTCGGGGTTACCCTTACCAGAACCCATGCGAGTCTCGGCAGGCTTCTTGGTGATGGGCTTATCGGGGAAGATCGTGATGTAGACACGACCGCCACGCTTCATGTAGCGGGTCATGGCAATACGAGCGGCCTCGATCTGACGGTTGGTGATCCAATGGGCCTCGAGAGCCTGGATACCAAACTCGCCGAAATGCAGCTCGGTATTACCCTTAGCCTGGCCCTTCATGGAGCCACGCTGCACCTTGCGGTGAAGAATACGCTTAGGGGCAAGCACTACTGACCCCTCCTCTCGGAGTTACGACGACGAGGACGGGAAGAGCCCTCGAGTGCAGGGTTGGGAACGGGCTGACCCGGGAGCTTCTCGCCCAGGTAGATCCAGACCTTCACGCCGCAGGCACCCATGGTGGTGCTGGCGACAGCCGTGCCGTAGTCGATCTTGGCACGGAGGGTGTGCAGAGGCACGCGACCCTCGCGGTACCACTCACGACGGCCCATCTCGGCACCGCCGAGACGACCGGAGCACTGGATACGGATGCCCTTGGCGCCGGCCTTGCGGGCGGACTGGACAGCCTTGCGCATAGCGCGACGGAAGGCAACGCGGCCCTCGAGCTGCTCAGCGATGGACTGAGCAACGAGGTTGGCGTCGAGCTCGGGGCGCTTGATCTCGACAACGTCGACGGAGAGCTGGCCCTTGGAAACGCCAGCGACCTTCTCGAGCTCGGTGCGGAGGGTATCGATCTCGGCACCCTTCTTACCGATGACAACGCCGGGGCGAGCGGTGAGGATGATGACCTTCACCTTGTCGCCAGCGCGCTCGATCTCGACGCGGGAGACAGCTGCGCGGGAAAGACGCTTCTCGAGGTACTTGCGGATCTCGAGATCGTTACCGAGGGTCTTAGCGTAATCCTTCTCTGCGAACCAGCGGGAGCGCCAGTTCTCGGTGATGCCAAGACGGAAGCCGGTGGGGTAGACTTTCTGACCCATACAGCTTTACGCCTCCTTTCGAGGAGCAACGACGACGGTGATGTGGGAAGTACGCTTCAGAATGCGAGAAGCGGAACCCTTGGCGCGGGGACGGATGCGCTTAAGCGTCGGACCCTCGTCAACATAGGCAGCGGCGACAACCAGGTTGTCGGCACGCAGACCGTTGTTGTTCTCGGCGTTCGCAACGGCGGAACGGAGAACCTTCTCGACATCCACAGCGACGGCGCGGTCGCAGAAGTGGAGGATGTCGAAGGCCTGAGCGACAGGCTTGCGGCGGATCAGATCGACCACCAGGCGGGCCTTGCTGGGGGAAACACGCACGTACTTAGCGACGGCGCGAACCTCGGTGGCCTCAGTTTCAATAGACTTAGTTGCCATTTACGGTTAACCCCCTATTTGGCCTTGTGGCCACGGAACGTACGAGTCGGCGCGAACTCGCCGAGCTTGTGACCAACCATGGACTCGGTAACATACACGGGCACATGCTTGCGGCCGTCGTGGACGGCGATGGTGTGACCAACCATCTCGGGGAAGATGGTGGACGCGCGGGACCAGGTCTTCACGACGTCCTTCTTGCCAGCCTCGTTCATCGCGGTGATACGCGAGAGAAGGCGAGTCTCCACGAACGGGCCCTTTTTGAGACTTCTGCTCATAAGTGCTTTCTCCTAAAACTCGGTATCCGAAATTACTTCTTACGGCGACGAATGATGTGCTGGTTCGAGACCTTCTTCTTCTTGCGCGTACGAAGGCCCTTCGTCGGCTTACCCCAGGGGGTAACAGAGGGACGACCAGAGGTGTGGTTCTTGCCCTCGCCACCGCCGTGCGGGTGGTCGACAGGGTTCATGACGGTACCGCGGACGGTCGGGCGCACGTTCAAGTGACGCTTACGGCCGGCCTTGCCGATGACGATGTTGGCGTGATCGGCGTTGCCGACCTCACCGACGGTGGCGCGGCAGGTAACGAGGATGCGGCGCATCTCGGAGGAAGGCATACGGACGATAGCGTACTTGCCCTCCTTACCCATCAGCTGGCAGGAGTTACCGGCGGAACGGGCGATAGCAGCGCCCTTGCCCGGCTGGAACTCGACGGCGTGGATGAGCGTACCGACGGGGATGTCGGCGAGGGGCAGAGCGTTGCCCGGCTTGATGTCGGCGTCAGAACCGGACATGATGGTCTGACCGACCTCGAGGCCCTTGGGAGCCAGGATGTAGCGCTTCTCACCGTCAGCGTAGTGCAGCAGAGCGATGCGAGCGGAACGGTTCGGATCGTACTCGATCGTGGCAACCTTGGCGGGCACGCCGTCCTTGTCGCGCTTGAAGTCGATCACGCGGTAACGACGCTTCACGCCGCCGCCCTGGTGGCGGGTGGTGATGCGGCCGTTGTTGTTACGACCGGCCTTCTTGGGCAGGGGCTCGAGAAGAGACTTCTCGGGCTTGGTGCAGGTGATCTCGGAGAAATCGGAGATCGTCTGCCAACGCCTACCAGCGGAGGTCGGCTTAAGGTGCTTTACAGCCATTACAATCCCTTTCAATAGGAATCCGTTAGCCATCGCAGACAGGGATTCGAGGTTCTGCCTCGGGTGCGATGACACCGGACGTATACACGGTTCCGGGCGTGTCCATTTTATACGCCCAAAACCTTGAGCTCTCGCCTCCCCTATTTGGGAGGCATGAGCTCACTCAACAGCAGCGAGCCTTAGGCCTGGTTGCCAAAGACCTCGATGGTGTCGCCCTCGGCCAGCGTGACGATGGCCTTCTTCCAAGAACGGGTCTTGCCAGCGACATAGCGCACGCGCTTGGTCTTAGGCTTAACCGTCAGGGTGTTCACGCGAACGACCTTGACGCCGAAGATCTCCTCGACAGCGTCCTTGATCTGATACTTGTTAGCATCCTTGGCGACCTCGAACGTGTACTTGTTCTGCTCCATGCCGGAGAAGGAACGCTCGGACACGATCGGACGGATGATGATCTCGTGGGCGGTCATTTATGCAAGCACCTCCCCGAAGTGAGCGGCGATGTCGGCGGGCATCAGCACGGCGTTGTTGTTGACGAGATCGTAGGTGTTGGCCTCGTCGGCAGTGATGATGAACGTCTTGGGAATGTTGCGGAACGACAGGTAGGCGTTGACGTCCTCATCGCGAACGATGATGGTCAGACGCTTGCCCTCAAGGCCGAGAGCCTTGAGCATGGCGACGGCAGCCTTGGTGGAAGGCTTCTCGAAGCCGTAGTCGTCGACGAGCACGAGCTCGCCATCGGCCAGCTTGGCGGACAGCGCAGAGCGCATAGCCAGCTTGACCTCCTTGTTGTTCATACGCTTAGCGTAGGAACGGGGCTTGGGGGCGAAGACAACGCCACCGTGACGCCACTGGGCAGCACGGATGGAACCCTGGCGGGCACGGCCGGTGCCCTTCTGACGCCAAGGCTTCTTGCCGCCACCGGAAACCTCAGAGCGGCCCTTAGCGGACTGGGTGCCCTGACGCCAAGAGGCCATCTGGCACTTGACGATGTGGTGCATAACGTGGATGTTCGGCTCGATGCCGTACACCTCAGCGGCGAGCTCGGCCTCGGCGACCTTCTTGCCCTCGCTGTTCTTTACTTCAAACTTTGCCATTTAAGTGTTCTCCTTGGTATGACGCTGGGCTAAATGGGCTGGGCCCTTAGGCCATACGGATGGCGACGAGACCATTCTTGGCACCCGGGACAGCGCCCTTGACCAAGATGAGGTTCTGCTCGGCATCGATGCGGACAACGGAAAGGTTCTTGACGGTAACGCGCTCGTTACCCATGTGACCGGCCATCTTGACGCCCTTGAGGACGCGCGCAGGATAGGCGCACTGACCGATAGAACCGGGGTGACGCTGGAAGTGAGAACCATGCGTCATAGGACCGCGGCGCTGACCCCAGCGCTTGATGCGACCCTGGAAGCCCTTACCCTTGGAGGTACCGATGACGTCGACCTTCTCGACATCAGCGAAATCAGCGACGGTGACGACCTCGCCGACCTTGTGCTCCTCGCCGTTCTCGACGCGGACCTCACGAAGGAAACGGACAGGCTCGACGCCAGCCTTAGCGAAGTGACCAGCCATGGGCTTGTTCACGTTCTTGGCCTTGATGTCGCCGAAACCGATCTGGACGGCGTCATAGCCGTCGGTTGCCTGAGTTTTAACCTGCGAGACAGCGCAGGGGCCAGCCTGGATGACCGTGACGGGAACGACGTTGTCGTCCTCGTCCCAAACCTGGGTCATGCCAATCTTGCGGCCGAGAATCATGCTGATCAAGATATGATCCCAACTCTCGCGTGGTCTTGGGACAATGCGTACACCACCGAGCGTACGCCCCTAGAGGACCACTACTTACACGACGTGCTCCCCAGCCTTGTATTGCGCCCAGACTACCTGACAACCCTATTAAGCAGGCATTTTGTCCAGCCAGAATACTCCCCTGGTTACACACAGCTGTTTAGTATACACGGCTGCGGGCGTATCCATCGAGATTCATATTTCACTCACATTGTTTACGCAGGTAAAGTGCGTGGAGTCGCCTGGGCTTGGCAGAGGGGCGGCGAAATATATTAAGGTTGCTGCTCTACAGTCCTGCGCAAGACGGAAAGCACATTAAGTGCTCTCCTTTGCGTGCGGAACTCGCGACAAACTTAATATATTTCGCCGCCCCTCTGCCAAGCTCGGGAGACGACACGTTGATGTCTGCTTAACTCTGCTCGCTCAGCTAATTACTTTGTTGGGGGTCCACTATTTGCTGAAGGGTGAACTTACACTGCATTGGCTCGCCTTCTGCTTGCGGCTTTTCCTCGTCAAAATCGAAGATCATGATGGCGCAGTTGGGGAGTTTTGCTGGGAGCTCGAAGCCCTCTGGGGCTGCAGCCTTGATGAATTGGCGGCTGGCGCTGCCGTGGCTTACTGCTAGGAGGGTTTCGATATCCTCGGCGCCCATGATATTGGTGAGGGTGTCTACCATGCGCTCTTGCAGCGCCTGGCTTCCTTCTCCTCCGAAGGGAACCAAGTCCTCGCCGGGGTCCCAGACGTCGGTGGGCAGGGCGTCGTGGGGGCCTTCTTCGAAGGTTCCGTAGCAGCGCTCGATGATGCCTTTGCAGGGCTCGACAGCAGCGTCCGGGCCGAGGAGCTCGCATGCGACGAGACTTGCCGTGTCCATGGCTCGGCCTAAGGGTGATGAGACCACTTTGTCGGGGACAACGTCGTGGGCTTTGAGCCATGCGGCTGCTCTCTGCGCCTGCTGACGGCCCAAATTGGTGAGCGGTGAATCGCAGCGACCCTGGACGAGCTTTTTGACGTTGAATTCCGTCTGGCCGTGGCGGAGCAGATACAGCTTCTTCATAGTCTCCCCTTCTGTATAACTTGCTTTGCCGGCACAGCCCTACTCGTGGGTATGCCCTACGTAGTCTTCGTCGATCGTAATCTTTGCAATCGACTTGGGATATTCCGATTCGACCCGTTGTGCCAGCGCGTGTTTGAGCTCATCGGCATCCATGTCCAAATCCGAGGGTCGCACACAGTCAAATATCACATTGGTGTGCGTGGGGCCCGGCACGCAGCGCAGATCGTGAATCGAAAGGCGACTATCGATCTCTTGAGCCATAGCGTTGATGCACAGGCGCATGCTCGCCACATTTGAATCGTCGGTCACGATGGGATCGTAATGGAGCGTGACGATCATGCCGTCCTCGTCCCTAAACGACTGCTCGATGTTATCGAGCGTGTCGTGACTTTCCAGCGGGCTGGCCTCGGCCGCCATCTCGGCGTGCGCACTTGCAAACTTCCTGCCCGGACCGTAATCGTGAACCATCAGGTCATGAACACCCAAAACGCCGGGGTAGCTCATGATCTTGTCTCGGATGTGCTTGACCAGCTTGGGATCGGGTGCCTGGCCCAAAAGGGGGCTCACCGTATCTTGGATAAGCTCAAAGCCGCTCCAGCCAATATAGGCGCCAACGGCAAGGCCGACCCAAGCATCAAGATTGACATGCGTCACCTGGGAAACAATCGCGCACGCCAGCACAGCACCCGTGGCAAGAACATCGTTCTTGGAATCCTGAGCGGTCGCATGCAGCGTCTCGGACTCAATGCGGTCACCGAGCTTTTGGTTGAGGGCCGCCATCCAGAGCTTTACGGCCATCGAAAGCACTAGAACTGCCACCAGGGCAAGCGAAAACTCGACAGGCTCGGGGTGGATGACGCGTTCAACCGAGGACTTCACCAACTCAACGCCAATCAGCAGCACGAGCGCCGCCACGACCAGACCCGAGAGATACTCGTAGCGACCGTGGCCGTAAGGATGCTCGGGGTCGGCCGGCTTGCTCGCCAGCTTAAAGCCCAGCACGCTCACGATATTCGAGCTGGCATCGGACAAGTTGTTCATGGCGTCCGCCACAATCGAAACCGATCCCGACAGCACGCCAATTGCGCCCTTCGCAGCGCATAGTGCCACATTGGCGAGAATACACACCACGCCTGCCAACGTTCCCACGCGCGCGCGGTCGCCCTGCGCACGACGAACGATCCACTCGACCATCTATATCTGCCCCCAACAGTTTTACTCTTACACCCGTTTGTCGTATAGTTCAGTAGTGTAGACCCTTTACCCCATCGGCACAAAAAAGGCCGCAACCCTTAGGGCTGCGGCCTTGCAAATCGCACTATCGAGCAAAAAGCTTAGAGCTTGATGTCGATGTCGACGCCAGCGGGGAGGTCGAGACGCATGAGCGAATCAACGGTGCCCGAGGTGGGGTCGAGGATGTCGATGAGGCGCTTGTGGGTGCGCATCTCGAACTGCTCACGGGAGTCCTTGTTCACGTGCGGCGAGCGGATAACCGTGTACAGGTTGCGCTCGGTGGGCAGGGGGACAGGACCGGAAACGCGAGCGCCGGTCTTCTGAGCGGTCTCGACGATGAGCTTCGCGGACTGATCGACGACCTCGTGATCATAGCCCTTGAGGCGAATGCGGATCTTCTGGGTAGCCAACTTAAACCTCCAAAGAGTGCGAGAGACGTTCTCGCGGATTACGTAACAGGGAGCTCGAACTTAGGCGTTCTTGCTCATGACCTCGTCCACGATGGACTTGGGCGCGGGCTCATAAGAGTCGAACTGCATCGTGTAGGATGCACGGCCCTGGGTCTGGGAGCGAAGGTCGGTAGCGTAACCGAACATCTCGCCCAGCGGCACCTTGGCACGGATGAGCTTGCTGTTCTTGCGATCCTCCATGCCCTCGATCTTGCCGCGGCGACCGGAGAGGTTGCCCATAACGTCGCCCATGTACTGCTCGGGAGTCTCGACCTCGACAGCCATGATCGGCTCGAGCAGCTGCGGGTCGGACTTCTTGAGGGCGTCCTTGATAGCCATGGAACCGGCGATCTTGAAGGCGGCCTCGGAGGAGTCGACCTCGTGGTAAGAGCCGTCGAACAGGGTGACCTTAACGTCGAGGACCGGGAAGCCGGCGATAACACCGGTGTTCAGGGCCTCCTGGATGCCCTTGTCGATGGACGGGATGTACTCCTTGGGCACGACGCCGCCGACGATAGCGTTGACGAACTCGTAGCCAAAGCCCTCTTCCATCTTCTCGAGCTTGATGACGGCGTGGCCGTACTGACCGCGACCGCCGGACTGACGGACGAACTTGCCCTCAGCCTTCTCGACGTCGTGACCAGCGGTCTCGCGGTAGGCAACCTGGGGCTTACCAACGTTAGCGTCAACCTTGAACTCGCGGAGCAGACGGTCGACGATGATCTCGAGGTGCAGCTCGCCCATGCCGGCGATGATGGTCTGGCCGGTCTCGTGGTTGGTGGACACCTGGAAGGTCGGGTCCTCCTCGGCGAGCTTGGTCAGAGCCAGGGACATCTTGTCCTGCTCGGCCTTAGTCTTGGGCTCGATAGCAACGTCGATAACGGGCTTAGCGAACTCGATCTTCTCGAGGACGATCTCCTTGCCCTCGGCGCACAGGGTGTCACCGGTGGTGGAGTTCTTGAAACCGACGCAAGCGACGATGTCGCCGGCGGCAGCGTCGTCACGGTCGATACGCTCGGCAGCGTTCATCTCGAGGATGCGGCCGAGGCGCTCGCGCTGACCGTTGGAAGCGTTGACCACGTAGGAGCCGGACTCGGCGCGGCCGGAGTAAACGCGGACATAGGTGAGCTTACCGACGAACGGATCGGTCATGATCTTGAAGACCAGGCCGGAGAAGGGCTCGTCGAAGGAAGGATGACGCTGGATCTCCTCGCCGGTGTCCGGATCGGTACCGGTGACGGCCTCAACGTCAAGCGGGCTGGGCAGGTAGTCGACGACAGCGTCGAGCAGCTCCTGAACGCCCTTGTTCTTGTAGGCGGAACCCACAAAGACGAGGTTGAGCTCGTTGGCCAGAACGCCCTTGCGCAGAGCAGCCTTGAGCTCCTCGACGGTGAAGTCCTCCTCCATGAGGATCTTCTCCATGAGCTCGTCGTCAAAGCTGGCAGCAGCGTCGAGGAGCTCCTCACGCTTGGTGGCAGCGATGTCGGCAAACTCAGCCGGGATCTCGTCCATCGGCTCGGGGTAGGTCATGCCCTTGTCGTCGGCCTTGAAGTCCCAAGCAGTCATGGTGACCAGGTCGATGACGCCCCAGAAGTTGTCCTCGGCGCCCATCGGGACCTGAGCGGCCACGGCGTTAGCGTCGAGACGATCCTTCATGGTCTCGATAGCGTTGAAGAAGTCAGCGCCCACGCGGTCATACTTGTTGATGAAGGCGATGCGGGGGACGTTGAAGGTGGAAGCCTGACGCCAAACGGTCTCAGACTGGGGCTGAACGCCGGCAACGGCGTCGAAGACGGCGACAGCGCCATCGAGGACGCGCAGGCAGCGCTCGACCTCGGCGGTGAAGTCAACGTGGCCCGGGGTGTCGATGATCTGGATGCGGTAGTCCTTACCGTCCTTGTTCCAGAAGCACGTGGTAGCAGCGGAGGTAATGGTTACGCCGCGCTCCTGCTCCTGAACCATCCAGTCCATGGTGGCAGCGCCCTCATGGACCTCACCGATCTTGTGGGTCTTACCGGTGTAGTAAAGAATACGCTCGGTCGTGGTGGTCTTACCGGCATCGATGTGGGCCATGATGCCGATGTTACGGGTATCGGAAAGCTTGTACTTAGGCTTAGCCATGTTAGTTCCTTACCTTAACTTACCAACGATAGTGAGAGAACGCGCGGTTGGCCTCGGCCATCTTGAAGACGTCCTCACGCTTCTTGACGGAAGCGCCCAGGCCGTTGGAAGCGTCGAGGATCTCGTTGGCGAGACGCTCGGCCATGGTCTTCTCCTTGCGAGCGCGGGAGAAGTTGACAATCCAGCGGATACCCAGAGCGGTGGAACGACGGGAGTTGACCTCCATCGGGACCTGATAGGTAGCGCCACCGACACGCTTGGGCTTAACCTCGAGCGTGGGCTTGACGTTGTCCATAGCCTTCTTGAAGGTAGCGAGAGCGTCGCCACCCTCGGACTTCTCGGCAACGATCTCGAAAGCGGTGTAAACGATGCGCTCAGCGGTGGCCTTCTTGCCGTCAAGAAGGACCTTGTTGATGAGCTGAGTCACCAGGCGGTTGTTGTAAACGGCGTCAGGCTGAACCTCACGACGATTAGCTGCTGCACGACGCGGCATGTGAAATCTCCTTAAGTGTCTACCGTGCGGCGCTTAGGCGGCACACGGCGAAAGTATCAAAACGTTATCTGGCTTATTTGGCCTTGGGGCGCTTAGCACCGTACTTGGAACGGGCCTGCATACGGTTCTGGACCGGAGCAGCGTCGTAGGCGCCACGGATGACGTGATAGCGGACACCAGGGAGGTCACGGACACGACCGCCGCGGACGAGCACGATGGAGTGCTCCTGCAGGTTGTGGCCCTCACCCGGGATGTAAGCGGTAACTTCGATGCCGTTGACGAGGCGAACACGGGCAACCTTACGAAGAGCCGAGTTCGGCTTCTTGGGGCTCGTGGTGAAGACACGGGTGCACACGCCGCGCTTCTGGGAGTTGTGCTGCAGAGCAGCGTTCTTGGACTTCTTGGGCACGGAACGACGGCCCTGGCGAACCAGCTGGTTAATAGTAGGCAAAGCGTACTCCTTCTCGAATGATTCCAGCTTTCTGTAAAGTGCAACGGCTTGAATCGAGGGGTCAGCATCCCCCTACGAAACACGCAGTTCGATAGGATACGTGCCGTTAGCTGTGCCGTCAACAGACCACGCCGCCGGGCGTATCCTTAAATAGCCATATTTCCGCAAAGCCTACACAAAAGGAATCCCCTCCTGTGCGCTTGGGCGGATTCCCGGACCGGGCGGCCCAGGTTTTAAGTTTGCTGCTCTACAGTCCTGGCTCGCACGGAGGCCACATTAAGTGGCCTCCGGCTCATGCGGAACTCGCGACAAACTTAGCCCCTGTGCCGCCCGGCCCGGGAATCCGACGTGCTCGTTGGGGCAACGTTCCCTGCCAAAAAGGGACAGGTTTATTTTGGTCGGTTTTATCTGGGGAAATGCTGCGCTCCAGCGGGGATCTGCTCTCATCTCTCGCATGGAAATCGGCGGCGTTTTCGGAAGTATGCGGCAAATTATGAACTTGCCGAGCACACAGGGGTTTTGCGATAACAAATCAGCAGGTAGAGCGCTTGAGCATATGCGGTGTGGTCGATCTATCAAGATTTTGCCGCATACTTCCGAAATCGCACCTCAAAATGATCCGTTTTCCTCCGTCCCCAAGGGATCGACGGAACGCAACAGGTTGAGCAAACGCAAGCGAGCAGCCCCCAGAGCGTACAAGGGGGCATGAAAAAGGCAGGGCATTGACCTTTTGGTCATGCCCTGCCTTTTGAATGACAGATTGTAGCCCTGGGGGCCGCGCAGCGACGGAGATCTCCGCCGTTCGTTAGAACGGCGGAACTAGTTACTCCTCGTCGTTGTCCTTGGCCTCTTCGGCGTCGTCAGTGTCCACGAGCTGGTTGAGCAGCTCGTCGAGGGAAGCCATGTCCTCGTTGATCGCGCCGTTGGCGGGAGCCTTCTTGTCGTCGATCGGGGCGCCCAGGAGCTCCTCGTCGGCGTCGGCGTGATGCGTCGGAGCGGAGGTACCCAGCAGGATATCGTCCGGACCGTCGGGGCTAAAGACCATCTGCAGCAGCTGCGAGAGGTCTTCCTCGTCGGCAACGTCGTCGTTGTTCTCGAGGATGTAGAGCAGGTCGTGGGCCTCCAGGCCGTCACGGAGCTCCTCGATCGCCTTGGCACCGATACCATCGATGCGCAGCAGATCCTCCTCGGACTTGCCGACCAGATCGCCGACCGTCTCGATGCCGACCTCGCTGAACTTGTTGGTCCAGCGCTGCGAAACGCCCAGGTCGTCGAACAGGTACAGGCGAGCCTTCTCGGCGGAGATGGTATGGCCGTTGCGGGTGAACGAACCGTCAGCACCACCGAACTCGTCGTAGCCGGCCCAGTCGAGCTGCTGCGGGAGCTGCTCGTCCAGGTCCTTGAGCTCAACCGGAGCCCACTCGGGCAGCGACTTGGCGTTGGGCGAAGCCGGACCGTCGATGTCAACATAGCCGTCGGCCGTGCGATACGTCAGCTTGGCGTTGGCGTACGGCTTGAGGCCGGTACCAGCCGGGATCTTCTTACCGACGATGACGTTGGACTTAAGGTCGAGCAGGTGGTCGACCTTGCCCTCGATCGCAGCCTCGGTAAGGACGCCGGCGGTACGGATGAACGAAGCGCTCGACAGCCAGGAGTCGATGTTGGACGCGACCTTGAGCGTACCCAGGATGACGGGCTCGGCCACGGGAGCCTGACCGCCCAGACGGGCAACGCGCTCGACCTCGTCGGCGAACTCGTAGCGGTCGACGTACTGACCAAGCAGGTACTTGGAGTCACCGGGGTTGGTGATCTGAACACGACGCAGCATCTGACGTGCGAGCACCTCGATGTGCTTGTCGTTCAGGTCGACGCCCTGGCTGGTGTAGACGTCCTTGACGCTCTCGACGAAGGTGTGCATCGTCGACTCGATGTCGGTCAGCTTGCGCAGGTTGCGGAAGTTGACGAAGCCCTTGGTGATCTGGTCGCCGGCGCGAACCTCGCAGCCGTCCTCGATCTCGGGCATAAAGCGCACCGAAGCGGGGACGCGACGCTCGTCGAGAACACGGGTGTGATCCTCGGAGTCGGTGAGCGTCAGCACGTACTCGGACTTCTCGGGCTTAATCGAGAGGTGACCGGAGTACGGAGCCAGCTCGGCCTCGCGACCCAGGATCTTCTCGTTGACGTTGCCGACGATATCGAACATACGGCTGACCGTAGGCAGACCCTGCGTAATATCGTCGACGCCAGCGACGCCGCCGGAGTGAATGGTACGCATCGTAAGCTGCGTACCGGGCTCGCCGATGGACTGGGCGGCAATAATGCCGACCGCGGTACCGATGGCGACCGGACGACGGGTGGAAAGATCCCAGCCGTAGCACTTCTGGCACACGCCGTACTTGGAGCGGCAGGTGAGCAGCGCGCGAAGCTTGACCTTCTTGAGGCCCGCATCGACCATCTTCTGGATGTCGGCGACCTTCTCGATGTAGCCGTCCTGCTCAAAGAGCACGGTGCCATCGGGAGCCACGACGTCCTCAATGAAGCAACGGCCGACGAGGTCGGTGTTGAGGTCGGTGGTGCCGGGGATGATGAGGTTGTAGGTGACGCCCTCGTGCGTACCGCAGTCCTCCTCGCGGACGATGACGTCCTGGGCCACGTCGACCAGACGACGGGTCAGGTAACCAGAGTCCGAGGTGTGGGATGCGGTATCGACCAGGCCCTTACGGGCGCCGTAGGTCGAAATGAAGTACTCGAGCGGCAGCAGGCCCTCGCGGAAGTTCGCCTTAATGGGAAGGTCGATCGTCTCGCCGGACATGTCTGCCATCAGGCCACGCATGCCGCCGAGCTGACGCAGCTGGGTCTTAGAACCACGGGCGCCGGAGTCGGCCATCATATAGAGCGGGTTCTCCTCGTCGAACAAGTCGAGCATGAGCGCTGCAACCTTGTCGGTACAAGCGGTCCACTCGTTAACGACTTCGATGTGGCGCTCCGTCTCGTTGATGAAGCCCTCCTCGAAGTACTCGTTGATCTGGTCGACGTTGGCCTGGGCGCGATCGAGCAGCTCCTGCTTCTCGGCAGGGATGAGAGCGTCCCACACCGAGATGGTGAGGCCGGCGCGGGTAGCGTAGTGGAAGCCGGAGTACTTGATGGCGTCGAGGATCGGGCCGACCTTGGCCTCGGGGTAACGATCGCAGCAGTCGGCAACCAGCTTGGCCACATCGCCCTTGACCATCTTGTAGTTCATGAACTCATAGTCTTCGGGCAGGCACTGGCGGTTGAAGATGATGCGGCCGATAGAGGTCTCGAAGCGCGCGGTCTTGTTGCCGGTGACGTCGTAGTCGACGAACTCGTTCTTGCCGTTCTTGACGCGGAAGATACGGGTGCCGTCCTCGTTGATGACGTTGGCATCGGCAGCGGACACGCGAACCTGGATCTTGGCCTGCATGTCGACCTCGGAACGGCAGTCATAGGCGTGCAGCGCGTCGTCGAAGCTGGCGAACACGTGGTTCTCGCCCGGCAGACCCTCGCGGACCTGGGTGAGGTAGTACACACCAATGATCATGTCCTGCGAAGGGATGTTAACCGGCTTGCCGGATGCCGGCGAGCGCAGGTTGTTCGCAGAGAGCATGAGCACGCGAGCCTCGGCCTGAGCCTGGCTGGACAGCGGCACGTGGACAGACATCTGGTCGCCGTCGAAGTCGGCGTTGAAGGGCGAGCAGACCAGCGGATGCAGGTGGATAGCCTTGCCCTCGACCAGCACCGGCTCAAAGGCCTGGATGGACAGACGGTGCAGGGTCGGTGCACGGTTGAGCAGCACGACGCGGCCGTCGATGACCTCTTCGAGGATATCCCACACAAAGGTGGCACCGCGGTCGATAGCGCGCTTGGCGCCCTTGATGTTCTCGACCTTGCCAAGCTCGACCAGGCGCTTCATGACGAAGGGCTTGAAGAGCTCCAGCGCCATGGTCTTGGGCAGACCGCACTGGTGCAGCAGCAGCTTGGGGTCGGTAACGATTACCGAACGGCCGGAGTAGTCGACACGCTTGCCCAGCAGGTTCTGACGGAAACGACCCTGCTTGCCCTTGAGGGCCTCAGCGAGCGACTTGAGCGGGCGACCGCCACGGCCAGAGACCGGGCGACCACGACGGCCGTTGTCGAACAGGGCGTCCACGGACTCCTGGAGCATGCGCTTCTCGTTGTTCACGATGATCGCAGGGGCGTCCAGGTCGAGCAGGCGCTTGAGTCGGTTGTTACGGTTGATCACGCGACGGTACAGGTCGTTGAGGTCGGACGCGGCGAAGCGGCCGCCGTCGAGCTGGACCATCGGGCGCAGATCGGGCGGAATGACCGGGATGACATCCAGGATCATGTTCGCGGGGCTGTTGCCGCCCTTCAGGAAGGCGTCAACGACCTCGAGGCGCTTGACGGCCTTCTCGCGCTTCTGCTTCTGGGAGTCCTCGTCGGCGATGATGGCCTTGAGCTTCTCGGCCTCGGAGGGGAGGTCGATGGCAGCGAGCAGGTCGCGAACGGCCTCGGCACCCATACCACCCTTGAAGTACATGGAGTAGTAACGGGTCATCTCGCGGAACAGCGGCTCATCGGAGATGAGGTCGCGCTCGGTGAGCTTCATGAAGGCGTTGAAGGCGTCCGTGCGGAGCTGCTTATCGTCCTTGCACTCTTCCTCGATGTCGACGATGCCAGAGGCGATCTCCTCGGGGGTCAGCGGCTCCTCGTCGGAGAACTCGTCAAAGTTCTCGGGGTTGCCCTGCTCCTTGAGGGACTCGATCTGGCGGGCGCACTCGGCATCGATCTCTTCCAGATCGGCGGCGAGCTCCTCGCGCAGGTCGTCAGCGTCGGCCTCGCGAGCCTCGTAGTCGACCTCGGTGATGATGTAGCTGGCAAAGTACAGAACCTTCTCGAGGTCCTTGGACTTGATGTCGAGCATACGGCTCATCGGGAAGCTCGTGGGGCTCTTGAAGTACCAGATGTGGGACACGGGAGCGGCGAGCTCGATGTGACCCATGCGCTCGCGACGAACCTTGGCCGAGGTGACCTCGACGCCGCAGCGCTCGCAGACGATGCCCTTAAAGCGGATGCCCTTGTACTTGCCGCAGGAGCACTCCCAGTCCTTGGCGGGACCGAAGATCTTCTCGCAGAACAGGCCGTCCTTCTCGGGCTTGAGGGTACGGTAATTGATGGTCTCCGGCTTCTTGACCTCACCGTGCGACCAGGAACGGATCTGGTCGGCGGAGGCAAGGGAGATCTTTACCGAGTCAAAATCAGTAGCTTCGAAATCTGCCACAGTCAACTACTCCTTATCAGTGGTCGTGGCGGCGACAGCCTCGGGTGCCTCGGCGGTCTCGGCATCCTGGGCCTCGACGTCGGTGTCAACGCCGGCGAGCGCAGCCAGGTCGTCGAGAGCAGAGGTCTCCTCGGCGGTCACAGGGGCGGAGGCGTCCTCGTCGGCATCGTGCATGGGCTCGATGTCCAGTGCGAGGGAACGGATCTCCTTGACGAGAACCTTGAAGGACTCGGGGATACCCGGAACCGGGACGTTCTCGCCCTTGACGATGGACTCGTAGGTCTTGACGCGGCCCACGGTATCGTCGGACTTGACGGTCAGGATCTCCTGCAGGACGTTGGCAGCACCGTATGCATACAGTGCCCAAACTTCCATCTCGCCGAAGCGCTGGCCGCCGAACTGAGCCTTGCCGCCCAGCGGTTGCTGGGTAACCAGGCTGTAAGGGCCGGTCGAACGGGCGTGGATCTTGTCGTCGACCATGTGGCCGAGCTTGAGGATGTAGGACGTACCCACGGTAATGGGCTCGCGGAACTCCTCGCCGGTGCGGCCGTCGAACAGGCGGGTCTTGCCGCGCTCGTCAAGCTGGGTGACAAACTCGGGGCGCATGTGATCGCCAAAGGCAGCGGTGGCCTTGTTGAGCATGTTCTTGTTGGCGCGACGGATGACCTCGGCGATCTCGTCCTCCTTGGCGCCGTCGAAGACGGGCGTCGAGACGAAGAACGGACCGGGGACATACTTGTCGGAGTCGGCATCCTCGGTATCCCAACCGCAGGCAGCAGCCCAGCCAAGGTGGCACTCGAGCAGCTGACCGACGTTCATACGCGAAGGAACGCCCAGCGGGTTGAGGATAACGTCGATCGGGGTACCGTCAGCCATGTAGGGCATGTCCTCGACCGGCAGAACGTTACAGATAACGCCCTTGTTGCCGTGGCGACCGGCGATCTTATCGCCCTGCTGGATCTTACGACGCTGGGCGACGTAGACGCGCACCTGCTCGTTGACGCCGGGGGCCAGGTCGTCGCCGTTCTCGCGGCTAAAGCGGACGACGTCGATGACGCGGCCATAAGCGCCGTGAGGCATCTTAAGGGAGGTGTCGCGAACATCGTGAGCCTTGGCACCGAAGATGGCGCGCAGCAGGCGCTCCTCGGCGGTCAGAGCGCTCTCGCCCTTAGGCGTGACCTTGCCGACCAGGATGTCGCCAGGGCCGACCTCGGCGCCGATGCGGATGATGCCGTCCTCGTCGAGGTTGGCAAGCATGTCCTCGGAGAGGTTCGGGATCTCGCGAGTGATCTCCTCGGGGCCGAGCTTGGTGTCGCGGGCGTCGATCTCGTGACGGGTGATATTGATGGTCGTCAGCAGGTCCTCGGCCACCAGGCGCTCGGACACGACGATACCGTCCTCGTAGTTGAAGCCTTCCCACGGCATGTATGCCACGGTGAGGTTCTGGCCCAGTGCGAGCTCGCCATGATCGGTCGAAGGACCGTCGGCCAGAGGCTCGCCCTGCTCAACGGTGTCACCGACGCGCACGAGCGGACGGTGGTTGATGCAGGTGGACTGGTTGGAGCGCTGGTACTTGGCCAGGTGATACTCGTCCATGCCGCCGGCATGCTTGACGATAATCTTGGAGGCGTCGGCATAGATGACTTCGCCGGCGTTCTTGGCCAGGGTAACCTCGCCAGAGTCCAGGGCGGCGCGACGCTCCATGCCGGTACCGACATAGGGAGCGGCGGGGTGAACCAGCGGCACGGCCTGACGCTGCATGTTGGCGCCCATGAGCGTACGCTTGGCGTCGTCGTGCTCGAGGAACGGAATCAGCGTGGCTGCGACGGAGAGCATCTGACGCGGCGAGACGTCCATGTAGTCGACGTCCTCGACAGGCACGTCGGCGGGAGCGCCGAAGGAGCCGTCGAAGTCGCGGGTACGGGCGATCACGGTATGCGGACGGACGATCTTGCCCTCGGCATCGGTCGTGATGAACTCGTTGGTCTTGGGATCGAGCGGCGTGTTGGCCGGCGCGATGACGTGCTTCTCTTCCTCGTCAGCGGTCATCCAGTCGATCTGATCGGTGGCAACGCCGTTCTCGACACGACGGAACGGGGCCTCGATGAAGCCATACTCGTTGACGCGGGCGTAGAGGGCGAGCGAGCCGATCAGGCCGATGTTGGGGCCTTCGGGGGTCTCGATCGGGCACATGCGGCTGTAGTGCGAGTTGTGAACGTCGCGGACGGCCGTCGGCACGTTGGTGCGGCGGCTGGAACCCGACTTGTGGCCGGCAAGGCCGCCAGGGCCGAGTGCGGACAGACGGCGCTTGTGAGTCAGACCGGTCAGGGGGTTCGCCTGGTCCATGAACTGCGAGAGCTGCGAGGAACCGAAGAACTCCTTGATAGAGGCCACGATCGGACGGATGTTGATGAGCGACTGCGGGGTGATCTCGTCGATGTCCTGGGAGCTCATGCGCTCACGGACGACGCGCTCCATACGGCTCATGCCGATACGGAACTGGTTGGCGACGAGCTCGCCGACGGTGCGGATGCGGCGGTTGCCAAAGTGGTCGATGTCGTCGACCTTGAAGCCCTGCTCGCCGGCAGCGAGGGACAGCAGGTAGCGCAGCGTAGCGACGATATCCTCGTCGGTGAGCACCGTGACCTCTTCCTCAGTGGTGAGGTTGAGCTTCTTGTTGACCTTGTAACGACCGACGCGGGCCAGATCGTAGCGCTGCGGGTTGAAGAGCAGGCCCTCGAGCAGGCTGCGGGAAGCATCCACGGTGGGAGGCTCGCCCGGGCGCAGACGACGGTAAATCTCGATGAGGGCGTCCTCGCGAGTGAGGGCGGTATCGCGCTCGAGGGTGCGCTTGATCACATCGGAGTTGCCGAGCAGCTCGATGATATCGTCGTTGGTGACGGCGATGCCAAGGGCGCGCAGGAACATCGTGGCGCTCTGCTTGCGCTTACGGTCGATGGAGACCATGAGCTGGTCGCGCTTGTCGACCTCAAACTCGAGCCAGGCACCGCGGGACGGGATGATCTGAGCCTTGTAGATCTGCTTGCCCGAATCCATCTCGGAGCTGTAGTACACGCCCGGGGAACGGACGAGCTGGGAGACGACGATACGCTCGGTACCGTTGATGATAAAGGTGCCCTGATCGGTCATCATGGGGAAGTCGCCCATAAAGACGAGCTGCTCCTTGATCTCGCCGGTCTCCTTGTTGGTGAGACGGACGTCGGTCAGAAGCGGAGCCTGATAGGTCATGTCCTTCTCACGGCACTCCTCGACGGTGTGCGCGGGATCGCCAAACTGATGCTCGCCGAAGGTAACCTCGAGAACATGGTTCTGGCTCTGGATGGGGCTGGATTCCTTGAACGCCTCACGAAGGCCCTCGTCCTTAAAACGCTCAAAGGATTCCCTCTGAACAGAGATAAGGTTGGGGAGCTCCATGGCCTCCGGGATTTTCCCGAAGCTGACGCGCTTGCGCTCAGTGGCAGTGTATGCGTAGGTCACCAGGTTTTTCCTCCTTCACGGAAATGCTCGGTGGATTGGCGAGGCATAGCTTCGCCAGTTATCGCAACCTAATAGTTTATCAGGTACCGACCGTTGAGCAAGAAAAGCCTTGACGCGATTGAGTTTTTGGAGTAGCAAAATTTTTCGACAAAAAATGCGCAGGTAAATGTATGTGTATCGAACACCTGTTCATATATTTTCTGTGAACAGAGGGCTGGCAATCGCAGCTCTTATAAAAAAACGGGCGCGAACCGAAGTCCGCACCCGTAAATGTCGATGCCCGAAAGGCTTATTTGCGCATCAAACCGCCGCGCTCGTCGATGGCATCCCAGAAGGCGCCGGCAAAGCGAGGATCGCTTGCAGCCATGAGGGCGTTGGTAGCCATCCAGCCAGACGGGGTACCGGTATCGTAGCCCGACAGCGGGTCGATGACGACGGCATACATGGCCTCGCGGTCGAGCGAGCGGGCCATGGCGTCGGTCAGCTGGATCTCGCCGCCCTTACCGGCCTGCTGATCGGCCAGCAGGTCCATGACCAGCGGGCTCAGCAGGTAGCGACCGACGATGTACAGGTTGGACGGAGCCGCCTCGGGAGCGGGCTTCTCAACCAGACCGCCGATACGCCAAACGGCACCAGGCTCGTCGTCGGCAGCATTCTCGAAGCCCTCGAGAGCGCCCACGCGATCGCCGGCGATAACGCCATAGCGGCTGACTTCCTCGGGAGCGCACGCGGCAACGGCGATAACAGAAGCGCCACCGTGTTCCTTGGAGACGGCAAGCATCTTGTCGCAGATGTCACGGTTGGGCACAACGTAATCGCCCAGAAGAACCAGGAAGTTCTCCCCTGCCACAGCGTCGGCGGCAGAGCGAATGGCGTGGCCAAGGCCCTTGGGCTCGTACTGATAACGGAAGTCGACCGGCATACCACCAGCATGGGCGACGGCGTCGGCGTAGGCGTCCTTGCCACGCTCGCGAAGCAGGTTCTCGAGCGAGCGATCGGGCTGGAAGTAGCTCAGCAACTCAGGCTTGCCAGGAGAGGTGACGATAATAGCATCGTCGACCTCATCGGGGTCGAGCGCCTCCTCAACGACGTACTGGATGACCGGTTTGTCGAGCACCGGCAGCATCTCTTTAGGCGTGCACTTGGTGCCAGGCAGAAAACGCGTGCCAAGACCGGCGGCGGGGATGATTGCCTTCATGTTATTCAAGGATCCTTTCGCAGGCGCAGGATGCGCCCTGTGCGTGCGGCACGGCGGCCGCAGACCAAATTGCGATACTGAAGTATCTTACCGCCGGAGACATACGTCGCCGTAAGGCAAACGCAATTCTTCAGCAGGTCAACGCAAATTATTGCTCGAATGATGCAATTTTACGCCCCAGCGGTAACGGGATTGGCACGGCGAAGACAGCGGTGTTCTGCGTGCCGAGCAATGGGAATGAGGGGCCAAAGCAAAAAAGACGGGGCTCGCAATGCGAACCCCGTCTGCAAAGAAATCTGGCGAGAAAGCCTGATTACTTGAGGGTGACAGCAGCGCCAGCAGCCTCGAGCTTCTCCTTGGCAGCCTCGGCGTCCTCCTTCTTGGCACCCTCGAGAACAGCCTTGGGAGCGCCCTCGACGACCTCCTTGGCCTCCTTCAGGCCAAGGTTGGTGAGCTCACGGACGGCCTTGATGACCTGGATCTTGTTGTCGCCGAAGCCCTCGAGCACGACGTCAAACTCGGTCTTCTCCTCGGCCTCAGCAGCGCCAGCAGCGGGAGCGGCGACAACGGCGGCAGGAGCAGCGGCGGAAACGCCGAAGGTGTCCTCGATAGCCTTAACGAGCTCGGAAGCCTCGAGAAGGGTCATTTCCTTAAGAGCATCGATGATCTCATCGGTGGTAAGCTTAGCCATTTCTAAGTCCTTTCGGTTTCCGTGCAGATGCACGGAGATCAGTTAAAACACGACGCGAATGCGTCAGGGGTGCGGCGTTGCCGCCGCGGGTGAAAACAGCGACTAGGCTGCCTTCTGCTCGGAGACCTGCTGGATCGAACGAGCGAGACCAGAGGAAACGCCGTTGACGCAGACAGCGATGTCGCGAGCGAAACCGGAGATGAGACCGGCGATCTGACCGAGAAGCTGATCCTTGGTGGGCAGCTCGGCGATAGCCTTAACATCATCAGCGGAAACGGCCTTGCCGTCGGAGATACCGCCCTTGATCTCAAGGACGCCCTTGGACTTAGCAGAGAAGTCCTTAAGGGTCTTAGCGGCCTCGACCGGCTCGGTCTCGTAGAACACATAAGCGACGGGGCCGGCGAGGATCTCGTCGAGCTCGGGCTGCTCCTGGTTCTTGAGAGCGATCTTGACCAGGTTGTTCTTGTAGACCTTCATCTCGGCGCCGCACTCGCGAAGCTGATGACGCAGCTCCTGAGCCTGCTTAACCGTCAGACCGTTGTAGTTGACGACGAACAGACCGGCGTTCTCGGCGATACGGGACTCGATCTCTGCAACCTTGTCGATTTTGTACTGCTGGGGCATGAATTACACCTCCTCGAATTCTTTCCGGGCACGGTCCGCCACAAGGACGTGACGGGGGCATGTCCAAAAAGAAAGCCCCCGCGCTGCATGAGCGACGGGGGCGAGAAGACATATCTACTCGACCACCTCGGCTGGCGGGATATCCCATTAAGCTCGCGGGCAATGCCCGTTTGCACCGGCTGTCTCTGGCAGCGGATTCGTGCGTGAACCGAAAGTATTATGGCGGGGACCCCGGCGTCGGTCAACGGAAAACCGGGCTGCACACAATTCCACCATCCGGCCGCACCGCCGAAGGCCGGGCGCAAGGTTTTCGCTCGGTCAGGTCCTGGGCTCGCTCGGAAAGCACATTAAGTGCTTTCCGGCTCGTGCGGAATCTACGAAAACCTTGCGCCCGGCCTTCGGCGGCGCGTGCCTGCGTTGACTTTGGGCAGCCCGGGTTTTCGTTGGCTGACGCCCCCACTCATAATGCTTGGGTCGGTGGGCTGATGTGTTGCGTCCCGTTGGGCTATAAGGTTGAAATGAAGGTGGACAGGCGATTTAGGCCTTCGTCCAGATCTTGGTCGGAGACGCAGTAGCTTAGGCGGATGTGGCCTTCGGTGCCGAAACAGTCGCCCGGGACTAGGGCTACGTTTGCCTCTTTGATGGCTTTGATGCAGAAGTCTTCGCTGGTTAGGCCAAACTTTTTGATGCTGGGGAAGGCGTAGAAGGCTCCTGCAGGCTCTACCACGTCGAGGCCCATGTTGTTGAGAGCGGTCAGCACGCGTTTGCGGCGGGCTCGGTAGACTTCGAGCATGGGGGTGGGGTCGACGGTCAGGGCTCGCGTTGCGGCGTCCATTTCGAAGGAGACGGCGCTCGATACTAGGTATTGGTGAGCCTTTGCGATCTCGGCGATGACAGGGGCTGCGGCTGCGAGCCAGCCCAAGCGCCAGCCGGTCATGGCCCAGGGCTTGGAAAAGCTCTCGATAACTACCGTCTGATCGCGAAGCTCCGGGTGGCGCTGGGCAAAGCGCTCGTAGCCGTCCACGTAGACCAGGCGGTTGTATACGTCGTCGCAGACCACGTAGATGCCCGCCTGCTCTGCCACGTGTGCCACGGCGTCGAGCGATGCTGCGTTGAGGATGCAGCCCGTGGGGTTATTGGGCGAGCAGATGACGATGGCCTTGGTCGCCGGCGTCACGCAAGCACGAAGCGCATCCTCGTCAATCTGAAATTGCGCAGGCTCCGTATCCAAAAAGACCGCTTTGGCGTGGTTGGCCACGACGATGCTTTCGTACAGGCCAAAGGCCGGCGTGGGGATAATGACCTCGTCGCCGGGGTTGAGCATAGCCATGAATGCTGCCGACAGGGCCTCGGTCGCGCCGTCGGTTAGGATGACCTCGTCGGCCGAAAACGTAAGGCCCGCGTTCCCCATGTAGGCAGACAGCGCCTCGCGCAGGGCGGGGCGACCGTTGTTGGGCGGATAGTGCGTGTCGCCGCGGCCCAGCGCGGCGGTCACCTCGGCGCTAATCACATCGGGCGTGGGAAAATCGGGCTCGCCAAGCGCAAGCGCGATGCACCCTGGGTGCTGGGCAGCGAGCGCGTTAATCCGACGGATGCCGGAGGGCTTAAGCGTGGCAAGCGAGGTATTCATGGGCAGACGCATGGCATTCCTTTCGTAAGGGTTGCACTAGGATAGCGCGGCGGGGCGCCGTCAGACGGTGTAACCTAAACGGAAACCAACCGGAAAGGAGGCGGCATGGAGACGATCGCGCGCGGCGATGTACCAAAAACGTTGCAGACCATTGCGTATATCAGCATTCCCAATAGCGCCGATCTTGAGTTTTTGCTCTGGGACCTGCAGGATGCCATCGCGGCCTATGCCCGGCTTTCCGGCACCGCGCTCCCCCGCCCGGTCGATTTGGAGGCGGATGATGCCGGTGCAGTCGATGGCATCGTGCTGGCCATTGAAGATATGGCTGACGATGAGACGTTGACAGCTATCGAGCAGGCGCTTGAACGCTTTGGCGGTACGGGAACGCGCGTCTATGCCGCGATTCGAGCCGCACAAGAGGGCGCTAAGCAGGCGCGCGGGACCGCCGTTCGTCTGCACAAGGCATGTGAGCGCCATGACCAATTGTGGTGTGGCGGCGTTGTCGTCTGTGCCGGCAGCGGTATTGCGGCGCTTCGCCACTCCCCGCGTATGGGCCTCTTGCGCCGGCCATTTTCCGAAGCGATGGATAAGCTTGTGGGCGCTGTGCGCATGGGCTGCTCCGTCGAGCATGCGCAGCGACTTGGCGGCGGCAATGCCGTCAACGTCGACGGCATGGTTTGCGCCGAGCCAGCCGTGCCCGCGCCAATCTGGCGAGGCGTTCTGAAACGCCTCGGCGCCCGCGCCCAATCAGATATCTAAATTAGAGAGCGGCCCAGTCAACGGCTTCGTGCCAACGCTCAACAAGACGCTCCAGACGCCAGGCGGCATTGGCGGGACTCGTCGAGGGCAGGACGATGGCGGGCAGCCCGGTGCGTTCTTGTAGATAGCGCTTGTAGAGCCGGCCAGCTGTACCTCCGTTGCATACCACCTGCTCAATAGGCGCATTGCCCGCAATGCGCTCGATATGTGTCGGCACAACGTTGCGAATGCTCGCGTCACTCGAGCCCTTAATGTCACAGCTCTCGATCACGTCCCACAGGGCCACGCCGCCGTTCAGCAGCATGGAGCGCTTGGCGACAATCGAGGCGTCGAGCGTCGCAGGCTCACCGCTTGCCAAAGGGTCGCCCTCGTTGGGCGGCACGGGCACACCGAGGCATGCGGCCATCACGCGCCAAAAGCGATTCTGAGGGTTACCGTAATAAAAGGCATTGGCACGCGAAAGCACCGAGGGAAACGACCCGAGCACCAAAACGCGCGAGTGCTCGTCAAACACGGGTTCAAACCCATGCTCAATATGTTGATAGCCCTCGTCCGGCGCGGCCACGAGCTAGGCCCTCAGCAGATAGCGCACCTCGTAGGGTGCAAGCTCAAGGGTACCCGTCGGCTCGACCGTGGGAGCATCGTCGGCAAGTAGGTCGACGAAGGAGCCGTTGAGTTCGCCGGCTCCAAAGGTATAGGGCTCGTTCACGGCATTGACCGCCACAAGCACCGTCGCGTCGTCGCAGGCGCGCTCGAACAGCAGCTGCTTGTTCTGGATCACCACGTTGCGATAGGCACCGTAGTTGAGAGCACGGGCCGCCGCGTCGTCGGCCGAGCGCAGGTGCGTGAGCTGCTTGATGAAGGCCGTCAGCTCGTTGGGCGCAGGCTCATCGAGCGCAGGTCGCAGCGCCCAGTCGCCATCGGGGCCGCCCTTTTCGCCAGCAATTCCCCACTCGCTACCGTAATAGACGCACGGAATGCCTGGCATGCCAAACAGCATGCCATAGGCGGGGCGTAGGCAAGACTTGTCGGTAAGGATGCTCGCCAGGCGCGGCACATCGTGGTTGTCGACAAACGACAGCAGGTGTTTGCCGCGGTAGATGCACCACGGATCGCCGCCAAACTGGCGATGCAACGAATGGGCAATCTCGAACATGTTGACCGAATTAAAGCTGGAGTAAAGGCCCTTGTAACACTCGTAGTTGGTGCAGGAGTCGAGCATCTCGTCGTTGACGATCTGGTTGTAGTCGCCGTGGAGCGTCTCACCAATCAGCACAAAGTCGGACTTGAGCTCACGGGTAAAAGTATGCAGGCGGCGCATAAAATCGCGATCGAGCATATAGGCGACGTCCAGGCGCAGACCGTCGACGCCAAAGACTTCGGCCCAGCGGCGCACGGACTCAAGCAGGTAATCGACCACAGCGGGATTTTGCAGGTTGAGCTTCACAAGCTCAAAATGGCCTTCCCAACCCTCGTACCAAAAGCCGTCACCATAGCAGGAGTCGCCATCAAAGCTAATGTGGAACCAGTCCTTGTAGGGCGAGTCCCACTTGCGCTCCTGCACATCGCGGAAGGCCCAAAAGCCGCGACCGACGTGGTTGAAGACGGCATCGAGCACCACGCGGATGCCATGGGCGTGCAGCGTCTCGCATACGGCGGCAAAATCGGCATCCCCACCCAGGCGGCGGTCGATATGGCGCAGGCTGCGCGTATCATAGCCGTGGCTATCAGACTCGAGCGGCGGGTTGATCAGCACAGCGCCAATACCGAGCTCTTGCAGGTAGTCGGCCCATTGGGCGATTTTCATGATGGGCGCATCGGGGTTGGGCGCGGCGTTGGCAGCCTGGGCGAGCTCATCCTCGGCAACGGGTGCAGCGTTTTCGCGCGGAGCCCCGCAAAAGCCCAGCGGATAGATCTGATAGAACGTCGTCTCGTATGCCCACATAACAGCCTCCCGGTAAGCTCAACACAACGCCATCCATTGTATGCCTGCCGTGCATCCCCTCCCCCAAAATAAGTTGCGGTGGAATAGGGACTGTTTGCCGGGTTTATTGGGCCCAGCAGTCCGTATTTCACCGCAACTGATGAGGAGGATGTGGCTAGGCGACGGGCTTTGCGCGGCGTATGGCTGGGAACATCACCGTGATGGCGAGGATGACGCCCACGACGGCAATCGCCCCGCCCGCGAAGCCGATCCAAGCGATACCGGGACCCGAAACCCCGGCGCCGCCGATTGCGGTGCCCGTGCCAATACCGAGGTTAAACAGGCCCGAGAAGATCGACATGGCGACGGCCGACGAATCTGCCGGCGTGTGCTTGATGAGCTCGGCCTGAAACGCCACGTTAAAGGCCGTGGCGCAGCAACCCCACAGTGCGCAGACGGCAAGCACTGTCACGAGCGACGATGCGGCCGGCCCCATGAGCAGCAGAGCCACCGGCACGCCGGAAAGCGTGATAGCAAGGAACGGAAAACGGTGCCCGTCGAACAGGCGGCTGAACAGCCAGCTGCCCACCAAGCCGGAACAGCCAAACGCCGTCAGCGTCATGGTGATGGCGCCCGCATCGACGTGCGCGACCTGCGCCAGGAAGGGCTCGATATAGCTGTAGCTTGCGTAATAGCCGGTCGCCATGAAGACCGTGACTGCGTAGAGCGCGATGAGGAGCGGGTTCTTGAGCAGCTCAGGCAGCTGTTTGACGGTAAAGCGCTCACCCGCCGGCATGGCCGGGAACACCGCTGCCTGGTAGACGACCGCGATGGCTGAGAGGCCCCCGACCACGGCAAACGTCATGCGCCAGCCCACGGCCAAGCCAATAGCGCGACCGAGAGGCAGGCCAAAGATCTGCGCGATGGACGAGCCCGTGGCGATCATGCTGATGGCGAGCGCGCCGTGGCGAGTGTCGACCAGGCGCGAGGCCATAATCGAGGCGACTGACCAGAACACGGCATGTGCGCAAGCGACCACCAGGCGCGCGCAGACCAGGATGGGATAGGTCGGCGCCACAGCGGACAGGAACTGACCGAGCGAGAACACGGCCAGCACGCCCAGCAGCATCCGCTTGAACTCGAAGCGCGAGGCAAACACCATGAGCGGCAACGACAGCAGCATGACGCCCCAGGCATAGACCGAGATCATGATGCCAGCTTGGGCCTCGGTGAGCGAAAACGATGCAGCGATGTCGGTCAGCAGGCCGATGGGCATGAACTCCGACGTGTTGAACACGAACGCGCAGCAGGTGAGCCCGATGAGCGGGAGCCACTGCCTGAGCGTGATGCCGTCTTGCTTTGTTTGAGCCATATAGGAAAACCTCTCCGATTATCTTGAGCGGTGGGCGATTATAGCAATGAGAAGTTTATAAAATGAGCAACAAAAGAATTCTTGGAAAACGATTGTTAACAGACGGCGCGCCAATTCTACTTAGAAAGCAAGGTACGCAGGAACTCAATGTCGAAAACGCGGCTTCATCTTCGGGCTATCGCGCCTGCTCGGATACGCACAAGGACACCCCCATGAGCACGTCAATTTCGAGCCAACTCGCAACCGCACAATGAACCAGCAAAAGCAGCATATAAGCAAACGCCCCATAATAAAGTCCCTCATGCACAAGCGCCGTCACTGAAAGTGCCGACGGCAGCGCCGCACTCGAAACTACCCATCCAACAAGAACCTGGATAGCGCAACTTGCAACCAGGTTCCATACCACCAGCAGCGTTGCGGGACGCGCGATTTCTCTCCAGGAGGAACGAAGCACCGTGACCGAACGCATGATGTAGCGTGGTGCAAACCGAATGCCTCGTAGTCCCCTCTGCTCCACGTCCGCATCTTCAATTAACACGAATACGAACGACGCGGAAAGAAGCGTCACGATTACTGCCACCACAAGCGAGCACAACACCCCGAGCTGACTGCTCGCAAGCGAGGCAAAGACTACAATTGCCGATAAAATCAAGTGAACCAAATAAATTAGCAGCGCCCCAGAAATCTGGAGGGGAACCGTCGAGGCCATGAGATAAACCGGAGGGGTTCGAGCAGGTTGCACCGTCTCTTTGGACCGGTCGACGGCAAATAATGAAAAAGCCACATTCGATAGAAGCAGGTTTAAAAAGGCCGCGACCACAGTGCAAATAAGCGTAATGGACGGATAGATATAGGCGAGCTCAGTTGCAACGTTTGATACACCAATTTGAAGCGCGCTCATAACAAACAAGGGGATATATAACGCCATCGTGCAGCCACTCCGGCATTCCTTCGCCCGATCGCCCGATTCCAGAAAGACATTGAAGTTCTCTCGCAAGTTCACTCTATACCCGTTTTCTTACTAAGCAGGGCGAACGGGCGCCAATATAAACGCCGGTCCGCCCATCCATAATTTCTAGTTTTAACGTCCAGACTAGTCTGTCCAGCCGTCGATGTAGTCGCGGTTAAGCTCAAAGTACTGCGCGGCGATATCTTTCGCCAAGGAGTACGAATTAACGAGCGGGTGCATCGCGAGGCTCTCGACAATGTCGCGCTTCGATCGGTTAACGATGCCACGCGCCACGGTGCGCTCGTAGTACTTGACGCGACGAATCAATTCGAGGTTTCCCGCGGGCACAGAATCGGCTTCGACGCGATGCGGCACGCAGCCATCGGTGGAGATATCGCACGTTGACTCAATGACATCTGTATCGAGAAGGCCGGGGATGGCGCCATTGTTGGGGGTGCACAGGATCATCTGCTGCGTCTTGCCAGAGCGAGCAATATCCATGAAGCGGAGCGCGACACCTGCATATCCGCCAGCATCTTTGCCGTACACGTCAAACGTCCACGGCTTGTCGCGATGAATACCCGTCTCGGCCGCCATGTAGTTGTTTTCGCGCATTCCGTACCACTTCTCAAAGCACGCGAGGCCTTTTTCGAAGTCGTTCTCAATATCGATAGATGCAAGCTCGCTCGTCATTTCTCGATTAATTTCTTCAATTAGTTCGCCGCGCGTCTGGGGCGAAGAGAGAACGTTGGCAACGGCGCGCTCGCGATAGTAGAAATAGTATAGGTACTCATTTGGCACGCATCCGCGATTTAGGACGAGGTCCTTCTCGAAGAACCTAAGATCTGTATGAGCATATGCCCCGTCGTCGTGGATCAAGTCGGACATGATGTCCTCGCCGTCAACCGTCACATTGCGGAAGAACGAGAGGTGGTTGAGTCCATAGCACTCGCCCTGAACCGATGCGGGATCAACGCCTTTATACTCGGCAAACTGATGCAACATGCCCGAGGGGGCATCGCAAATGCCATAAGTAAAATCATAGCCCATATCGCGTAGGGCCTGAGATACGACGCCAGCGGGATTAGTAAAGTTAAACACCTTGACGTCCGGCTTTGCGTACTTCTTGATTAACTCGCAATACGAAGCAAGCGCAGGGACGGAGCGCATGGCAAAAGACACGCCGGCTGCGCCAGTCGTCTCTTGGCCAAGAACCCCATGCGAAAGAGCAATGCGCTCATCGCGAACGCGCATATGGTCCCCACCGACGCGAATCGTCGTGATCACGTAATCGGCGTCCTTAACGGCCTCGACTGCATCGCCCGTCAGTGAAAAATTAAGCGTGGGGCAAAGCATGCCCGAGACATGGGCGGCAAGGCCACCGTAGATGCGCAGCTTCTCGGGATCATTGTCCATAAACACAAGTTCGTCGATTCCAAGCGATGACGCCTGCTGGGCTATGCTCTTTGCCAAAAACATGGAGCGGACGCCACCGCCACCTATGACCGTAAGTTTCATATCGAAACCCCCAATTAGCACATTCAATATTGCATGGTTCGCCTGTGTTTGGATATTGTATCCAGCATGGAGGGCCGCTTCCCGCCCCGGTTGCAAGGCGGGAAAGGAATTCCCCAAGGAGTTATTATTTACGCAACGGAAGCGGCCACACACGTCCGGCGGGAAGGAAGCACCGATGGTTGATAAAAAGCAGATTTCCAAGCTCTACTCAGCCGCAAAGCTATCCGAAACCGAGCAAAGCGTACTCGAATACCTACTCAACAATATCGACACCCTCGATGATATTGGCATAAAACCCGTCGCCATGGCATGCTTTACCAGCATGACGACAGTCATTAGGCTTTCGAAAAAGCTCGGCTACCGTGGCTACCGCGAAATGATGTACGATCTCAAGCACCTTCAGCATGTCTCCCGCGAAATGAATCAATCACTCAAAGACAGTAGCGTCCACTTCGTATGTCACACCGGAGATGTAGACGTATTCATCGCCGCACTGCATCGCAACAGAATGATCGGAGTAAACGGAGAGGGCTTCTCACGCATCGTTGCGCAGTACATGGCGACTAAGCTCGTTGGACTTGGCTTTTTGGCCGTCATACAGGACTTCCTAGAAACCGATCAGTTTGTCGAATCCAACCGAAATACGCTCAGCTGCATGATGCTCATATCCAAATCGGGCCAGACAGAAGCCATCCTGGAAACCGCAAGGGCATGCCACGACGCGGGCATTACGACCCTCGCTTTTACCGGCAACGAAGACAGCGAGCTCGCCAAGACGGCAGACGCGATCTTTACGATACATGACGATCACCCAATGGATCTTAAGAACGTTAAGCCTAACTGCTTTACCGGAAGTTGCATTCTCGCATTCGAAGAACTATTGAGTATCTGCCTTGACAATCTAAAACAAGAAGGCTTGGCCCCCTAAATCATGCGATAGGAAGCCAAGCCCTGCAATTGCACTATGCAATTGCAAGCCACTTGCGCGTTTTACTCGTCACCGAGAACGTCGTGCACCTCAGAAGCGACTTCGCCGACACGAGGACCGTAAACGACCTGGATTGCCTTGTCGCTCAGGCGGATAACGCCCATAGCTTCAAGATTCTTGGTGAACACCTCGTCGTCTGCAACCTTAGAACCATCCTTGACAATCACGCGAAGACGTGAGATGCAGTTGTCAAGATCATCAATGTTGTCGGCTCCACCAAGCGCTTCGACAATGCCGACAGCAAGCGCGCTGTCCTTGGTCGCATGGCCCTGGACTGCCTTCTCGGGAGTGCTACCAGACTCGCCCTTTGCCTCAGCGGCCTTTGCCTCGAACTCAGCTCTGCTGTTGATCAACTCAATATCGTCACCATCATCTCGACCGGGCGTCTTGATATCGAACTTAGTAATAAAGAACCGGAAGAGGAAGAAAGCTGCCAGGAAAAAGGCGGGGAGCAAAATAAGGTACGGAAGCAGATTAAGCTTCTCGGGGCGGAATAAGAATGGGATCAGGTCCTTGATATTTCCCTGGTACACCGAAACGCCCATTGCTTCCGAGAGAACTTCACCCAGTCCGGAAAGCGGAGCGTAAACGCCAAAGTAGAGCCAGGGGGCGGCAAACAGGAACGTAAAGAGAATAGGCTCCGTAACACCAAAGAAAACAGTCGAAATCACTGTGGGGATTAAAAGACCAGCAACCTTCTTGCGGTTCTGGGGCTTGGCACAAGACCACATAGCAAGGGCGATGCCCGGGAACAACGCATAATCGTTAATGCCATAACCAGCCATGAAGGCCCTAACCAAGAGCTTGTCGCTGCTGGGAGAAGCGAGCTGTGCAAGCTGAATGGCGCTATTGCCCACCACGCGCGTTCCATCGACGACCATGGAGCCGCCAAGCTCAGTCCAATACATGGGCGTCTCGAGCAGCGGATGCAAGCCAAACGGCACAAGGCTCTCGAGCACCCAGCGATAGACAAACGTACCGACCAGACCGGAGCCTTTCACGAACGTCGCAATACCCGAGAAGCATCCACCGATGACGGGCCAGACGAAGTACATGATGCCGCCCAGGATGCCACCGGCGACCAGCGATACAATGGGGACCGTTCGACTGCCCGCAAAAAACGCCAGCGCCGTTGGAAGCTTGGTCTTGTAAAAACGGCCGGTGATCCAAGCGACCAGGCAGCCCACGATAATGCCGCCAAAGACACCAGAGCTGTAGCCAAAAAAGCCGAGCGAGGTAGTGTAGAGTGCGGACTGCTCACTCGCCTGAATGGACGTAAGGCCGACCTTCTGAAGAGCTTCCACCGTTGTATTGTCGGCAGCCAAGCCAGCTGCTCCAAGCAGAATCTCAACCGTCTTGAGCATGGTGAGATAGCAGACAAGGGCAGAAAAGGCAGCCCAGCCCTTCTCTTTGCGAGACAAGGAGAAGGCGCAGCCGACGGCAAACAAAACACCGAGGTTTCCAATGATTACCTCGCCGAGACCCTTAAATACCGAGAAGAACGTAAAGAGCGGCGAAGCGGCATACCAGTCCCAATTAACGCCAAGGGACACAAGGGTCAGTTCGGTCGTAAAAACGCTACCGATACCCAAAAAGAGACCGGAAATGGCAATGAGCGTAATCGGAACGAGCATTGCCTTTCCGAACGATTGGAATTTTTCTTTCATCAATTCCCTCCTCAATGAGCCTCTACAAACGACTATTGCATCCCACGTCCCCACACAGGCGAAACGGAAGACATGTTCGGCAATAGAAACAAAGTGATTGTAGAAAGGGGCGCACAAAATACGCATCGACATCGCGTAATACGGTTAAATCGACCGACGATTGCAAGTATTTACGAATCCGTAAACGGCAGCAAATAGGCAGCGAACGGCAATCTGCAGCGTAGGACAGTCCCCGCAGGCCGACAATTGACGGTATTTTGGCTCATTTTTATTGAATTGTTGCTCGCCCAAAAGCGCGGAGCATCAACGCGCCCCTAAGCCAATCCCAGCAATATGCCCGCCGAATGCACGACAAACGCCACGATCCAGGCGACCGTCACTTGAAATGCGAATACGGCAACGGCGTAGCGCGCGCCCAGCTCGCTCTTGACGGCGCCGATGGCAGCCACGCAGGGCGGATACAGCAGCGTGAAGACCAAAAACACGTAGGCGGTGAATGGCGAAAACATGGTCGACAACACCGCAGGCGAGGTCGCGCCCAAAAGCACCGTGAGGGTCGAGATGACACTCTCCTTGGCGATAAGTCCGGTGACGAGCGCCGTGGATGCACGCCAGTCGCCAAAGCCAAGCGGCGCCAGCGCCGGCGCGATAATGCTACCCAGCCCGGCAAGCAGACTCTGCGACTGATCGGCGACCACATTAAAGCGGATGTCGAACGTCTGAAGGAACCAGATGACCACGGTCGCGGCAAAGATAATGGTAAAGGCCTTGGTAATAAAGTCCTTGGCCTTATCCCATGCCAGCATCACCGTCGTCTTGACACTCGGCAAGCGGTAGTTGGGAAGCTCCATGATAAACGGCACCGGGTCGCCCTTAAATGCCGTGCGGTTGAGCACCAGAGCGGCAATGCAGCCGACCGCAATGCCAATCAGATAGAGCGAGACCATGGCGGGGACCGTCGCCTGCGGGAAGAATGCTCCGCACAGCAAGCCGTAAACCGGCAGCTTGGCCGAGCAGCTCATGAACGGCGTGAGCATGACGGTCATCTTGCGGTCGTGCTCGGATGGGAGCGTACGGGTCGACATGATAGCCGGCACGGTGCAGCCAAAACCGACGAGCATGGGCACAAAGCTGCGGCCCGACAGGCCAAAGCGACGCAATACCTTATCCATGACAAAGGCCACGCGCGCCATGTAGCCCGAGTCTTCCAGAATGGAAAGGAACAAGAAGAGCACGACGATAATCGGCAGGAAGGTCAGCACGCTGCCCACACCCGTAAGCACGCCGTCGACAGCCAGCGAGCGCACTACGTCGTTGGTGCCGAACGCCTTGAGACCCGCATCGGCCGAGGCGATGATGGCAGCGATGCCGTCCTCCATAAGTCCCTGCAACGCCGCGCCGATCACGCCAAACGTCAGCCAAAAGACGAGACCCATGATCACCAGGAACGCCGGGATGGCCGTGTAGCGACCCGTCAGGATGCGGTCAATCTTGACGGAGCGCACGTGCTCGCGGCTCTCGTGCGGCTTGACGACGCAACGCCCGCACACGTCGCCGATAAAGCCGAAGCGCATGTCAGCCAGCGCAGATAGACGGTCGGTGCCGGCCTCGCCCTCCATTTGGCTAATGATGTGCTCGATGGCGTCGAGCTCGTTGCGGTCCAGGTGAAGCGCCTCGGTCACCAGCTCGTCGCCCTCAACCAGCTTGGTCGCCGCAAAACGCACGGGAATGTGCGCCGTCGCGGCATGGTCCTCGATAAGGTTGGCGATGCCGTGAATGCAGCGATGCAGCGCGCCGCCGTCCGGACCATCGGGCGCGCAGAAGTCCAGGCGACCGGGACGCTCGCGGAACCGCGCCACGTGCAAGGCATGATCCACCAACTCGCCAATACCCTCGTTGCGGGCAGCACTAATGGGAACAACAGGCACGCCCAGCAGGCTCTCGAGCAGGTTGACGTCCACGGCGCCGCCGTTGGCCGTCACCTCGTCCATCATGTTGAGCGCGATGACCATGGGTCGATCGAGCTCCATAAGCTGCAGCGTCAGGTAAAGGTTACGCTCGATGTTGGTGGCGTCGATGATATCGATGATGGCGTCGGGGTGCTCATCCAGGATAAACTGGCGGCTTACGATCTCCTCGCCCGTGTACGGCGACAGAGAGTAAATGCCGGGCAGATCAGTGACGCTCGCCTCGGGGTGGTTGCGGATGGCGCCATCTTTGCGGTCGACCGTCACGCCAGGAAAGTTACCGACATGCTGGTTGGAGCCCGTCAGCTGGTTGAACAGCGTGGTCTTGCCGCAGTTTTGGTTGCCGGCGAGGGCAAAATGCAGCGGTGCGCCCTCGGGCACGGCCGTCTTTGCCGCGCGGGGCGAATACGTCCCCTCGCCCAGGGCCGGATGCTCCGTCGTGCCGATTGCGGCGTTAGCGCGCGGACCCGTATCGGTGTCGTGAATGCCCACGAGCTCGATGCGAGCGGCATCGTCCTTGCGCAGCGTCAACTCGTAGCCGCGTAGGCGAATCTCGAGCGGGTCGCCCATGGGGGCGTACTTCATCATGGTGACTTCGGTGCCCGGCGTTAGGCCCATGTCCAAAATATGCTGTCGGAGTGCCTGGTCGTCCGATGCCACCGATGCGACAACGGCGTCCTTTCCAATCTCGAGTGTATCGAGTCTCACGTCCGCGTTCCTCCCCCGGCGCCCACAGGGCGTTGCATTTTGTTTACCATGGCTAACCGTTTGCCATGGCTAACCAATTGTAACCATGCATGATAGCGCGAACACACAACGATGTTCAATCGACAGATCGGTGCAAGGGGGATTCCGGGCCGTGGTTTCCCCGAGGACCGAAAGCCGCCCGCCCCCTCGACAAAATGATCCATTCCCTTCGTCGCATGCAAAACAACCAAGGAGTGTCCCAAGGCGCCGGCACAACAGGAACGTCCCCAGCTGCCGGCAGCATTTCGCCGCAACAGCAAAGGCCCGCGCTGGCAACAAATGTCACCTGCGCGGGCTTGGTGGGCGCTCACATAGGCACGTTATAGAGACCCACATCAGCTATGGAATGCCAAGTAGCACCGATACGCGATGCCCGCCGGCTTACCTAGCAATGAAACTCGCCATAGCCTTAGACAATCGGCGCAATGCCGGCAAAGTGCAGATACAGCGAAATGATTGCCACGACAATGACCACCGCTGCGATCAGCTTGTCGTGCAGATGCGGAAGTACCGGCTTACCGCGGCCTCGCTCGCCCAGCATATAAACGGGAATGGCCGGAGCAAAAAGAATCGTCGTGATCATAACGCCCTGAAGACCCGTCGACCACACCAGGAACAATGTGTAGATGAAGCCGAGCGTACCGAAGAAGCGCGCCTTGCCGACGCTTGGCGCATGCGGCCCGTCCAGATGCTCGTTCTTCCAGCCAATCACCATGTAATAAGCTGCCGAGCACACGTACGGAACTAGGATCGTATTAACTGCGCAGCTGTAGAAGAACTGGTACGTGCTCGCCGCCACATACGACACGATCAAGAAGAGTTGCGTAATGCCGGAGCTCACGAGAACCGTTACCACCGGGGCGTCGTGCTTGTTCGTCTTGGCAAACGCCAGAGGGAAGGATCCCTGGCGTGCTGCCTCGAACGGCGTCTCGGACGCAATGATGACATAGCCCAGCATCGCGCCGACCAGCGAGAGAATAACGCCAAGGTTTACGATGGCAGCGCCAACAGGACCGATTGCGCACTCGAGAATTCCCGCCATGGAGGGCGTTGCGAGCTGTGCCATCTCCTCGCGCGGCATAATGCCGAGTGACAGCATCGAGATGATCAGATACAGCGTGAACACAGCCGCGAATCCAAGTGCCGTCGAGCGGCCGACGTCACGCACGTACTTTGCACGGCCCGAGATAACGACAGCGCCCTCGATGCCCGTGAAGACCCAGACAAGGGCGATCATGGTCGAGACAACCTGCTCGCCAAAGCCAGGACCAGCCGGCTCTCCCCAGAAGTTGTCCATAAAGATATCGACGTTGAACTTGCCCAGGAGCACGATGCTCAGCACAAAGAGTCCCAGCGGCACCAGCTTCGCCAACGTAACGATCGTGTTAATGCCCGCAGCCTCCTTAACGCCACGAAGCACAAGGGCGGTAAGGAACCACAAAAACACACTGGCGCAGACGATGGAAAGCAAGTTGTTGCCCGCGCCAAACGCAGGGAAGAAATAGCCCAGCGCGCTAAACAGCAAGAGCGCAAAGCTCACGTTGGAAAGACATGCGCTGATCCAGTAGCCCCAGGCGGAGTTGAATCCAATGTAATCGCCAAAACCGGCCGCAGCGTATGCATAGATGCCGCCGGTCAGGTCGGGACGGGCCTGAGACAAACCGTTGAACACCATCATCAGCGCAAAGACGCCAATAAAGCAAATTCCCCACGAGACGATAACTGCACCGGTATTTGCCCCGCCCGCTGCCATATCGCCGGCAAGCGAGAAGATGCCGCCACAAATACTGGCGGTAATGACCATCATGGTCAGACGAAAGAGATCGAGGCCATTAGGGTCGATAATCTCGTCGTTTTGAGCTTTAGAGGCCATTGTATGTGCACCCCCTTCATCATGTGATCGAACGAAAGATGACCCGGACGTCCCGAATCGGGTGCCGGGCCATCGGTCAAGCGATCATCAGACTGTTACAGCCATCGCGTTAGAAGCGCAGCGACAGGCAAGAAAGGCCACCGTCGACCTTGCGATACTCGGAGGTATCGACGACGAGCGTCTTGTAGCCCAGATCCTGCACGGCCTTGAGCACGGTCGGATAGCCCTCGGCGACGATGACCGTACCGTTGACCCAGATGCAGTTGGCGCCGTAAGCCTCGTCCTCGGGCACGATGATCTTGTTGTACTGGGCAAAGTCGGGTTTATCGATAAACTCACCGGAGACGAGCATGTTGTTGTCCTCGATGTAGTTGACGCCCGTCTTGAGGTGCAGGACCTCCTCCAGCGGAACCTCGGAACCCTCGAGGCCCCAGCCCTCGAGAATCTCGCAGAACTGGCGGATGCCCTCTTCGTTGGTGCGAGCGGAGCGACCGACGTAGAAATGGTCGCCGACCATCATGACGTCGCCGCCGTCGAGCGTGCCCGGAGAAACGATGTGCTTGACATGCTCGTCGTCAAAGAAGCGACGGACGGCCGGCTCGATCTCGTCCTTCTCGCCGTTGCGGCTATCGGCGCCGGGGTTGGTAATGATGGCGCCGCAGCGAGTGATAACGGCCGGATCTTCGACGAAGCAGCTGTCAGGATACTGCTCGAGTGCCGGCAGCACCGAGACATCCACGCCGCACTGCTCGAGCGCATGCTCGTAATCGTAGTGCTCCTCGATGGCGCGCTCGTAGATGGGCTGGCCAAGCTCGGGGGCACTCGTGATGCCATTGCTCAGGGACTTGCCGGGGCGGCGGATGATGACGTGGCTGAACTTGGTCATGATGATCCTCCTTGGATCTCTTAGCAGAGAGCGGGACTTCTTCGCGCCCGCCTTCCTTTCGATGGCTTTATCTTAGTGCGGTTTTCCTGTTTTGTATATTGTATACAATACTGAACGGTAGATATTCATCGGTAAGCGTATTCTTACGTATCGGCGCAAAGTAGCGCGATTTAGCTGGTCGTTCTATAATTCAATTGAGCTATTCAAGCGAAACGTATTTAATTTTAGAAATATACAGTTAAGGAACATAAGCTCATGGAAACGCTCAGAAGGCCCCTGAAGGACCACGTATACGACTATATTTCGAGCCGTATTGACGCCGGCGAATTGTCCGCCGGCGACCGGCTGAGCGAGCAGACGATCTGCGATGCCATGGGCGTGTCGCGCACGCCGGTCCGCGAAGCGCTCATCCAGCTGGCAAGCGATGGCTACCTGGACAATCTCCCCCGCCGCGGATTCCGCGTCCGTGAGTTCGATCAGCAAAACGCCGTTGAAGTCTTTGAGATTATGGGACCGCTCGACGGGCAGGCCGCATATCTCTCCTGTCCGAACCTAACCGACGATGACATTACGCAGCTGAAATTTCTCGTCGGCTCTATGGACCTCGCGATCCAAGGCGGTCTCATCCGAAAGTATGACGACATTCAGCGAGACTTTCATCTGACGTACTTCAACCGCTGCGGCAACGACCGTCTGCGCGATATGATCTCGCAGCTCGAGCGCTGCTTTATCAAGCGCGATTACGAGACTGTCGACCAGGAGACGGCGTGCAAACTGCTCAACAAAGCCAACAACGAACATGCCCATATTCTTGAGTTGTTCGAAGCACGAGATGCGACGGGCGTGCGCGACTACGTTCGCGATGTCCATTGGAACACAGAAAACGCCCAGTTCACCGTCTGGTAGGGAAGCAACAAGGGACAACGTCGGTCTTAAACCTTGGCGCCAGCACCGCCCAAACTGATCCGTTTTCCTCCGTCCCCAAGGGATCATTCTTTTGGCAACGACAGACACTATGACCCAATCCGAGGGCACTAAAAAGATAGGAGCCCCCGCTCGTGACCGCGGGTCGGGGCTGCGACAATGATGTTGAAGTGCCATAGGCGCAGCCGCGCCGCAACGAGGTTGGGAGGCTCCCATGCCAAAGTATTCTACCGCGTTCGGGATGGACGTCCACCTGAGGTCGACCACCGTCTGCGCCCTCGACGCGGACACCGGCGAGGCCGTGACGAGGAGGTTCCCCGGCAACCCCTGGGGCGAGATCGCCGGGTGGATGGATGGGTTCCCCGGGCCGTCGCTCGCGGCCTACGAGAGCGGCTACCTCGGCTTCGCCCCGCAAAGGGAGCTCGCCGGGCTCGGCGTCGAGTGCGCCGTCGCCGCGGTCTCGAAGATCCCCAGGTCGGCCGCCGACTCGGCCTCCAAGAACGACAGGAACGACGCCGCCAGGATGGCCAAGGCGATACTCGCCCACGACATCTCCCCCGTATGGGTCCCCTCCCCCGAGGTCGAAGGCATCAGGGACCTCGCCGGCGCCTACGACGGGGCGACCGCGCGCCTGGCGACCGCCAAGCAGCGGCTGCTCGCCTTCCTCGCAAAGCGAGGGTTCGTCTACGGCGGCACCACGCCCGCCGGCAACCCGAGGAAGTACTGGACCTACGACTTCCTGAGGTGGCTCGACAAGGTCAGGCCTGAGGACGATGGCGGGGTTCGGACGCTCGCCGCCCTGAGGAACGAGGTCGAGGCCGCGGCGGAGGCCCGGGCGGACCTGCTCTCCGAGTACAGGGCAGCCGTGGATGCCAGCCCGATCGCCGCGGAGGTGGCCTCCCTCCAGTCGATCAAGGGCTGCGCCTTCGCGCTGGCCGCAGCCTTCTCGGCCGAGGTCGGCGACTTCACGAGGTTCCGTTCCGGAAGGCAGGTCACGGCCTATTTCGGCCTCGCGCCGAGTCAGAGGTCGAGTGGCGACTCCGTGCGGCTCGGAGGCATCAGCGGTGCGGGCAACGCGCTCGTGAGGAAGCTGGCCGTTGAGGGCTCATGGTGCTACGCCGCGGCACGGCACCAGCCGAAGCTCATGCCAAGGGACACGGGCGTGCCCCTCGAGATAAGGATGCACGGGAGGAAGGGGTCCGAGCGGCTCCTGCGGCGGCGCAAGGAGATGCTCGCCCGCGGCGTGCCCGCGGCGAAGGCCAACGCGGCCACCGCGGCCGAGCTCGTGAGGTGGCTCTGGGCCCTCGGCATGATGTGCCGGGAGGGCGCGGAATAGACATAGCCCCCGTCCCGGCGAGCCGGGCGGCCTTCGGGGATACCCCCTATTTCGCTGTGCGCGCGGAGCCCTCCGCATGCGCCTCGACAGACTTGGGGAACCCCGCCGAAGGAATGGAGTGCGGGCCGACAGAACGGTATCCGCGGATATGAGACTGAGCCGAAGGCGTCGACGACATGCCGGGGGCGGACCGGGACGGGTTCAACGGCAGGCCCCGCCGACCGATTGCAAGCGGTCGGCGGGGCCATTGTGGCTCTTGACAGCGGATTGGGTCATATGAGCGAAAGCCCGCCAGAGCGAGCAAGGTGCCTTGAAGCGAGGAGGCATTGACCTTCTGGTCATGCCGCCGAAGTTGAAAGGCAGATTGCCGCCCTGGCGGGCTCGCAGCGTCAAGTGATTGCGGCGTTTGGTAAAACGCCGCAACTAAAACCCGTGGCGCTCCAGGAAGCGGAAGGCTAAGCGAATCCAAGGACGGACAGCCACCTGCTTGTCCTCGTTGTCGACCGCGGTGTTGGCGTTGCCGAGCGAAAGGCCGTGGCCGCCCTGGTCAAAGACGTGCATCTCGCATGCGACGCCCTCCTCGGCCATGCGCTGCGCAAACGGATAGACCTGCGCGATCGGCGCCGTCTTGTCATCGGACACGCCCCACACAAAGGTCGGCGGCATCTGGCGCGAAACATGTGTGGTGGGGCAGATATCGGCCAGGTGCTCATCAGTTGCCTCGCCACCCGCCACCATCGACAGGTAGTCGTTGAGCAGATCGCGCCCCGTCTTGCCGCCCGTCTTGGGCACACGCAAGTCAATGCGCGGATCGCGCGTCTGTATGTCGCGCACATAGGCAAAGTCGAGCAGCGGATAGCCCAGCACCACGGCATCGGGACGAATGTCGTCCGGACGCGCCCCTGCCAGGCCCGCGAAGGGACCAGTCTTCCATTGCGTTGCCAGCGAAGCGCTGATCATGCCGCCTGCCGAGAAGCCCACGACGCACACGCGCTTGGGATCGACATGCCACTCGTCGGCGTTGGCGCGCACCGTGGCGACCATCTTGGCAAGGTCTGCCTGCGGGTACGGAAAGCTCACATCGCCCGTGCCACTCGTCACATAGTTGAGCACAAAGGCCTGGTAGCCGCGGTCCAAAAATGCAAACGCCACCGGGTCCTGCTCGTGCGGAGCGATATGTGTAAACCCGCCTCCGCCGCAGATGATCACCGCGGGGCGGCGGCCATTCGGTTTATCGGGGAGCGGCTCGGCACCCAAATACGTAAACGTCGCCGGATATTCCTCGGTCGGCTCCTCGCCCCACAGTGCATGGCTCTCGGCAATCATATGTGCTCCCTTCGCGCAAATTATGCGCCCTTGTTTTTCGTCTTCAAGCGTACCCCACTTGAACCCGTGGAGCAGAAACACTCCAGCAATTAGTTTCCCTTCAACTGATATATCACATAATCCCAGCTCAGAGGTATCGCTGAGCAGCGTAGAATAGGGGACGTTGACCAAGCCGCGAAACACATATGAAACGTTTCCGGCAAACCAAACGCGCGATATGCGCCTATTTAAGTTGGAGGCAACTATGGGTCTGCTCGATTCGCTTAAGTCCACCTTCACCTCGACGGGCGAGGCGTCCGTTCCGCCCGCAGCAAGCTTCGCCACCCGCGAAGGCGTCATCTATGCCCCCGTCAACGGCGTGCTCGTCAACCTGAACGAGGTCCCCGACGAGACGATCGCCTCGGGCATGCTTGGCCAGGGCTATGGCATCGAGCCCATTACCGGCACCATCTATGCGCCCGCCAACGGCCGCATCGGCGCCACCACTGTCACCAACCACTCCATTGGCATGATCACCGAGGACGGTCTTCGCGTGTTCATCCATGTTGGCCTGGGCACCGTGGAAATGAACGGCAAGGGTTTTGCCCGCTTTGTCGAGATGGGCGATGTGGTCAAGGCAGGCCAGCCGCTCATCAGCTTCGACCGCGAGGCCATTAAGGCCGCTGGCCACGAGGACATCGTGACCGTCATCGTCTCCGAGCTCGATCGTCTTAAGAGCATCGACCATGTCGGCGAGTCTGGAACGCTTATCGGCGGCAACCCGCTCGTCAAGCTTGGCGACCCGCTGCTGGTGGCCAAGACCAAGTAGCCAAGTCCCGCGCCACACAGCCAAAAGGCACCACGCCAAGCGCCCGCGACCATTTGGCCGCGGGCGCTTGGCGTTTGAAAACCATCCCGCCAATGCCTTATCTGTATAGCCCAAATGAACCGAGCTGCTAGAATATCGAACTGTATGGATAACTATCATTCAACCGTTATGGGAGGATACGTGAACCGCACCAAAATCGCGCAGCTCTACGCCGATGCCGAGTCGCTCGGCGGCCAGACTGTCACCGTCGCCGGCTGGGTCAAGTCCATCCGCGACATGAAGAACTTTGGCTTTGTTACGCTCAACGACGGCAGCTGCTTCCGCGACCTGCAGGTCGTCATGAACCGCGAGGCGCTCGACAACTACGACGAGATCGCCCATCAAAACGTCTCGGCCGCCCTCATCTGCACCGGCACCGTCAAGCTGACCCCCGATGCGCCCCAGCCTTTCGAGCTTTCTGCCACCTCCATCGAGGTCGAGGGCGTCAGCGCCCCGGATTACCCGCTGCAGAAGAAGCGCGCAACCGTCGAGTTCCTGCGCACCCAGCAGCACCTGCGCCCGCGCACCAACCTATTCCGCGCCGTGTTCCGCATCCGCTCTGTCGCAGCTGCCGCCATCCACCGCTTCTTCCAGGAGCAGGGCTTTGTCTACGTCAACACCCCTATCATCACCACGAGTGACTGCGAGGGCGCCGGCGAGATGTTCCGCGTGACCACGCTCGACCCCAAAAATCCGCCCCTCACCGAGTCCGGCGAGGTCGACTGGAGCCAGGACTTCTTTGGCAAGCATGCGAGCCTGACCGTGTCCGGCCAGCTCAATGCCGAGAACTTTGCCATGGCCTTTGGCGACGTATACACCTTTGGCCCCACCTTCCGCGCCGAGAACTCCAACACCACGCGCCACGCCGCCGAGTTTTGGATGATCGAGCCCGAGATGGCCTTTGCCGATCTGAACGACTACATGGATAACGCCGAGGCCATGCTCAAGTACGTCCTCAAGGACGTTATGGCCACCTGCCCCGACGAGCTCAACATGCTCAACAAGTTTGTGGACAAGGGCCTGATCGAGCGCCTGGACCACGTGGCAAACTCCGACTTTGCCCGCGTTACCTACACCGATGCCATCGAGATCCTGGAGCAGGCAGTCGCTGCTGGCCACCAGTTTGATTACCCCGTCAGCTGGGGCATCGACCTGCAGACCGAGCACGAGCGCTTCCTGACCGAGGAGCACTTTAAGCGCCCGACCTTCGTAACCGACTACCCGGCAGAGATCAAGGCCTTCTATATGCGCATGAACGACGACGGCAAGACCGTCGCCGCCGCCGATTGCCTGGTGCCGGGCATCGGCGAGATCATCGGTGGCTCCCAGCGCGAGGAGCGCCTGGATCTCCTCGAGGCCCGTATCAAGGACCTGGGTATGAATCCCGAGCAGTACAAGTACTACCTTGACCTGCGCCGCTACGGTTCCTGCAAGCACGCCGGCTACGGTCTGGGCTTCGAGCGCTTGGTGATGTACCTCACCGGCGTGGGCAACATCCGCGACGTCCTGCCGCACCCGCGCACCGTGGGCAACGCCGACTTCTAATCGTCGGACGTTAGCTCGCGTCGCCACACGCCAACGCTCATCGCACAAGCGTCTCTCGACATCGGTCGAGAGGCGCTTTTTTCAACAGCATCCGTCAAGCTTTCGGCAAGTTTTTGGTCAGTTGAGCAGGGCTGTTGAAAACTCGAACCGCCGTTTGCCGACGACTACCGACCGCCCAGAGCGTCCTGCGCCCCTGGGATAACCCCGCGTCCTAGGCTCCATACCGTCGCCACCCAAAACGGAAAGGACGTGGGCACCATGACCGAAGCCGCTGTTGAAACCTACGACACCACAACGAGAGGCGCCGCCTCGATGGCAGCCTATCGCGCCGTTCGCATCCTGCAACTATTAAGCGAGAACACCGGCGAGGACAAGGCCATGCTTTCCGATGAGTTGATCCGGCGCCTCGCCCATCCCGACGACCCCGCCCGCATGCCCATCTCGGCGGCGCGGCGCAGCATCTACACTGCCATCTCCGCACTTCGCCATGCCGGATACGAAATTGAGTACAAACGCGGCGTGGGGTATCAGCTCTTGACCCGTCCGCTCACCGACGAAGAGATCATCCGGCTCCACGGTATGGTCATGCGCAACCGCTCTACGCCCATCGCCATTCGAAAAAGCATGGCTCAGCACTTGGTCGCCATGGCGAGTGCCGACGTTCGCGGCTACCTCGATGCACCCGAGCCTGCTCCAAGCGCCGGCGGCAAATCCACCAAGGCCACGCGCACGCCCGTCAAGCGCATCGACACCTGCGAGCTCGTCGAGCAGGCCATCGACCACGGAACCACGGTGAGTTTTGATATTTCGAGCGTCACGGCACGTGGCGAAACCGAAGTAGCACGGATGACACTCCGCCCCTTTGCCATCAAGCAACGAGACGGCATCTCGTATTTGCTGGGAACGGTCTATGACGCCCGAGGCGCCGATGACACGCTGCGTACCGTAGAGATCGGGCGCATGAGAAACGTCACCACGCGTCTCCTCGACGGCAAGAAGCTCTTCGCCGCCCTGGAGGAGGACGACGCCTCCGCCGCATAAGAACCTCCGCCGTCCATTCGACTACCCGTACCGCCCATCCGGTTCTGTATTAAAAAACCCGCCAGGTTATTGTAAAAATGGACATCCGCGCTACTATAGTTCCACTTGCACTTTGTTTGAGTGCAGTGTTTCCAGCCATTTCTATACTGGGGGTAACGATATGAAGGACATCACCATCAGCCGCAGGAGCCTTCTGGTCTCTGCCGGCCTGCTCGCGCTCGCTCCGCTCGCCGGATGCGGCGGCAACTCTGGTTCCGGCTCTGCTGCCGCCGGTTCCGACTACACCGTCGGCATTCTGCAGCTCACCGAGCACTCCGCACTCGACGCCGCCAACGACGGCTTTGTCAAGGCCATCAAGAAGAGCGGCCTCAAGGTCAAGATCGACCAGAAGAACGCCCAGAACGACCAGTCCACGTGTAAGTCCATCGCCGACAAGTTCGTGGGCGATGGCGTCGACCTGATCTATGCCATCGCTACGCCCGCCGCGCAGGCCGCCGCTGGTGCCACGGCCGATATCCCCATCGTGGGTTGCGCCATCACCGACTACGCTGCCTCCGGCCTGGTCCAGGACAACGACAAGCCCGGCACCAACGTCACCGGTGCCTCCGACCTCACCCCGGTCGCCGAGCAGCTCGAGATGATGCAGAAGGTCCTGCCCGACGTAAAGAAGATCGGCCTGCTCTACTGCACCGCCGAGTCCAACTCCGACGTCCAGATCAAGGCCGCCAAGAAGGAACTCGACAAGCTGGGCCTGGACTACACCGACTTTACCGTCTCGAGCTCCAACGAGATCCAGTCCGTCGTCGAATCTGCCGTGGGCAAGGTCGACGCGCTGTACTCCCCCACTGACAACACCATCGCCGCGGGCGCCTCGCAGGTCGGCCAGATTTGCAAGGAGAACAAGCTTCCCTACGTGACCGGCGAGGAGGGCATGTGCATGGCCGGCGGCCTGTTCACCCTCTCCATCAACTACGAGGATTTGGGCTACGCCGCGGGCGAGATGGCCGTCAAGATTCTGAAGGGTGAGGCCAAGCCCGAGGACATGCCGATCAAACACCTCTCGAGCAAGGACCTGGTCGTCGTCAAGAACGATGAGATGGCCGAGGCCCTGGGCATCGACCTCTCCGCTCTGGACGCGTAGTGTCATGCGCGGCAATGCATCTAGAGCCCGCGCTCGCGCCATAGCCGCGTTATTCAATATCTGAGCCACGTGGGCGGACGTCGTAGACCGGCGTCCGCCCTGCTTGTTACGGATGAGACAAAACATCCGACCGCAGCTCTTTCATACATTGTTACCGCTATCATGGTGACTCACGTGTCCACCCTATCCTAGGAGGTATGAAGCATGCTCATTGCATTGCAGGGCGCCATTTCGCAGGGCGTCCTCTGGGGCATTATGGTGCTTGGCGTGTTTATCACGTTCCGCCTGCTCGACATCCCCGATATGACCTGCGACGGCAGCTTTGCCCTCGGCGGCTGCGTCTGCGCCGTACTCATCGTCAATAACAACGTCGACCCGCTGCTCGCCGTGCTGGCCGGCATGTGTGCCGGTGCCATCGCGGGCGCTGTCACAGGCATCTTGACCACCGTTTTTGAGATTCCTGCAATCCTCGCCGGAATCCTGACGCAGATCAGCCTGTGGTCCATCAACCTGCGCATCATGGGCAAATCCAACACGCCCATCCTTGCCAAGGGCACCATCTTCTCGTCTGTCAGCAACATGACGGGCCTGTCGCAGTCCACCGTCGCCATCATCCTGGGCATTTTGCTCGCTGTGGCTATCGTCGCCATCCTGTATTGGTTCTTTGGCACCGAGATCGGCTCGGCACTGCGCGCCACCGGCAACAACGAGTACATGATCCGCGCCCTGGGCGTCAACACCAACTCCACCAAGATGATCGCCCTCGTGCTCTCCAACGCCCTCATCGGCCTTTCAGGCGCGCTCATCTGCCAGAGCCAGAAGTACGCCGACATTGGCATGGGCACCGGTGCCATCGTTATCGGTCTTGCCGCCATTGTTATCGGCGAGGTGCTCGGCCGCCTGCTGCCCGGCGGCCTCACGCAGTTTAGCGTCCGTCTTGCCTCCGCCGTCTTTGGCTCCGTGGTGTACTTCCTCATCCGCGCCATCGTGCTGCAGTTGGGCATGGACGCCAACGACATGAAGCTGCTTTCCGCTGTGATCGTCGCCGTGGCCCTGTGCGTGCCCGTGGTTTGGGAGCGCTATAAGCTCCGCAGCTCCTACACGAAGGGGGATGAGGCAGATGCTTAAGCTCTCACACGTCAAGAAGACCTTTAACAAGGGCACCGTCACCGAGAAGCGCGCGCTCACCGGCGTCGACCTCACCCTTAACGACGGCGACTTTGTAACCGTGATTGGCGGCAACGGCGCCGGCAAGTCCACGCTGCTCAACATGATCGCCGGCGTGTATCCGCTCGATTCGGGCGTTATCGAGCTCGACGGCACCGACATCTCGCGTCTGAGCGAGTCGCAGCGCGCCAAGTACCTGGGCCGCGTGTTCCAGGACCCCATGCGCGGCACCGCAGCCGACATGCAAATTGCCGAGAACCTGGCCCTCGCCAAGCGCCGCGGCCAGCATCGCGGTCTTTCGTGGGGCGTCACCAAAGCCGAGAAGGACGAGTACGTTGAGCTGCTCAAGCGCCTGGACCTCGGTCTGGACACGCGCCTCAACGCCAAGGTCGGCCTGCTCTCGGGCGGCCAGCGCCAGGCACTCACCCTGCTCATGGCCACGCTCACCAAGCCACGCCTGCTGCTGCTCGACGAGCACACCGCGGCGCTCGACCCCAAGACGGCCTCTAAGGTGCTCAATCTGACCGAGGAAATCGTCGACGAGCATCACCTGACCACGCTCATGGTCACGCATAACATGAACGACGCCATCCGTCTGGGCAATCGTCTGATCATGATGCACGAGGGCCACGTAATCTACGACGTGGCTGGCGACGAGAAGAAGTCGCTCACCGTTGCCGACCTGCTGCAGAAGTTCGAGGAGGTCTCGGGCGGCGAGCTCGCCAACGACCGCATGCTGCTGAGCTAACGACCTAGAAAACCACCACAAAGGGGACAGTGAACTGCCTCCCATTTCTTGGACATCGGGAAATGGGAGGTTTGGAGTGGGTATGATGAATTGGACACCTAGTTAAGAGCGAAAGGTGTTCAAGATGACCCAAAGA
>SKER01000229.1_pt1 | contig 73387 bp, 70 predicted proteins | sample 4826961 | NCBI WGS metagenome assembly SKER01 (sample SAMN11008804, study PRJNA524170) | human gut metagenome | biome: Human fecal sample; material: Feces; isolation source: fecal sample from pouch patient p47 | host: Homo sapiens | place: Israel: Tel-Aviv | collected 2016-11-16
ACCCTACACATTTAGTTCGTCAAAACTTTGTTCAGTTTTCAAAGGTCTACCTCAGTCAGCGTTAAGTGCTAACTGACGTTTAATATTATATCAGATACTTATCATCAAAGTCAAGAACAAATATTAATTTGTTTTAACTGTCATTTGTAATGCGCTCTGACAAGCAACTTTTATAATATATCAAGTTGTCATCGATATGTCAACTACTTTTTTACAAAAGCTAATGACCAGAAGTAACAAATCGTTACCTCGTGACAACGTTAATTACTATACCTTGTTCACATGGTGCTGTCAATGAAAATCTCAAACAAAAAAATAAAATATGTTAAGTATGAACTTTAAATCAATCATTTAATATTTTGTTCGACTTTACAATGCTAATATCAAAATAGTAATTTAATTTGCATTCGAATTAGTCATCCATACCAGCGGCCTTCACAAAAACTCCCACTGCTGATAAACTATCATCTATGAATTGAATTACTTTAAGGAGAAAAATATGATCACATCATTAATTGACTTCGTATTACATATCGATGTCCATTTAATTCAGATCGTCAACCAATTTGGACCCTCAACATACTTAATATTATTTGCAATAGTATTCATTGAAACAGGAGCAGTTATCTTACCGTTTCTACCAGGTGATTCACTATTGTTTGCGGCGAGTGCACTTGCAGCAGACTCAAGATATCACCTAAGCATATGGTTATTTGTTTTCTTATTCTGGTTGGCCTGCGTAGTCGGTGACTCAGTCAACTTCCTGATTGGCCACAAAATAGGAAAATCTTTATCAAATCACTCGCTATTTGGAAAATTAATTAATAAAGAAAGCTTGGCAAAAGCAGAACATTTTTTTGAAAGGCATGGTGCTCCGGCTATAATCTTAGCCCGGTATATGCCAATTATCAGGACTTTTGCCCCCTTTGCATGTGCAGGATCTGGTTTCCCATACGAAAGATTCATTCGTTACTCGCTTATTGGCTGCACTAGCTGGGTTGCACTTTGTTGTGCCGCCGGCTATTTCTTTGGTAACTTACCATTTGTGCAAGAACACTTTTCACTGATCATCCTTGCCATTATCGTTGTCACGCTTATCCCAGCAGTGGTTGGTTTTGTTAAATCCAAAATAAGCAGTAAATAACAGGTGCCGAATAACCACGTCTAGAATTCCCCAAGTGATCACAACCAATCCTAACCACAATAAGCAACATTGGATAAAAAATGATGTTGGCATTAGCAAGATTGTCTGATCAGTCGCGGGCTTGAAGACCCACCAGTCATTATGAAACAGCCAGTGATGCAACTCGATAAAATGAGTATTAAAATCAATTAGAAATAATAATAAGCACATGATAATTGCAAAAAATGTCATCCGTAGAGCACTAAGTTGATTCAATAATTGCTTAGTGCTTTTTTTGATCCTCATTATTTCAGCAAAAGCCATCAGACTCGACAAAACAGCAATGACCTCAACAATTATAAAAAGGGACTTTACCTGCTGATAATGAGCTAAGCCATGCGTAGAGATTCGCAAAGACGACAAAACGAGGTGCTCCGCAAAGGGGTTAAGCAAGTATGATTGAATTTGATGGTAATCATGATTAATGGCCATAACACTTACACTAGTCAGGTCACGAGGATAGTGAATCAATAAGCTAGATAGAACACTAGTTAATAAAAAAGCAGTACTGACAACAGCCACTGTAATCCAGGTCGTTGTCAATACCACCGTTAATGCTTCCCCTTTAGTTAACTTGCCATTCATCTAAACTATCTACCTCATGTGTTGGCTTAATTTGTTCTGCTGCAATATCTTTCTTCGTCGACAAACCAGTATAAACTAACAGGCTATCGATGCCAAAATTGATTGCAGCTTCTATGTCCGTATGGTAATTATCACCAACCATCACAACATCCTTTTTCTGCAGGCCACTCTTTTTAAGGGCCATTTCCATAATGATCGGACTTGGTTTACCAATCATAATTGGCTTTGTCTGCGTAGCATATTCAACGAGCTTAACAAATGAACCTGCTCCAGGAACCATCCCCCGTTCATTAGGCAGGTTACTATCCGGATTAGTCCCCACAAACTTAGCGCCTGAACGGATCAATAAAACAGCGGTCGCTAATTGATCATATTTGACATGGGAGTCAAGCCCCACAACAACATAATCAGGGTGATCAGTGGTCTCTCGAAAGCCCTTTTTAGCCAATGCTGACTTAAGACCATCTTCACCAACGATATACACAGAACGATGACTAGCATCCGCAAGCTGGTCAAGGTAATCAGCCGTGGCAAGCGCACTCGTATACACATTATAACTGTTAACGTTAATGTCATGATTATTCTGCAAATTTGTTGCAACATCATGCGGACTACGTGTACTGTTATTAGTTACAAATAAGACTTGTTTGCCAGCAGACTGTAACCGTAGAATAAAACGCGCCGCTGCTGGAATACGTTCTTTTCCACGATACATTGTCCCATCAAGGTCAATAAAATATCCCTGATAACTATTTTTTGTCATAAGTTGATCTCCCTTTACCAGAACGACGTTGGTGAATCACAAATTTATGCTTTTTACCTTCTCCAACACTCGTTGCTACCTGATTACGACGGTGCCTGATACTTTCTTTATGTAATGGTTTACGACGTTCACGAAATCCATGATGATTACGTCTTGACCGGCGCTTTGGCAATTGGACATCTTCATTTTGGACAATAAAATATGGACAGCCAAAATTACAATCTTCAAACAAGTAATCCTCAATACGTTCTGCGCTTCGTTCAGGGCGAAAGAGCTGACTTTGTGGATCAAAAAACCCCCGTAGTCTAAGTTGACCATACCCCCAATCACCAACAATATAGTCATACTTACTTAAAATATTAGAAAAACGTTTGGCAAATTCCTCACCGTTGAAGCCATTACGATAATTAACTAACAGTTGATAGTCATGACCATTTAACGTGAATTTATCATGACTAGTCTTTTCATAGTGGTACAGATCCGCTCGTTGATCCTCACGCTGATCAATATAATCCTGAATTTTGGCACGATTCACAATATTCACTCCTGTTTAAACAATCATAGCTTAATAGTACCACAAAGGTTCCGTAATTCGTTTATTGTCGCTTTTCAAAGTCAATAAATTTACCATTAACCATCTGTTCTACTTCTGCAAAACTAAGCGGGGTTCAAAATGGCACAGGCCGATCAAGATAATCCAGTTCTGGAGAATCAATCCCCACATTAATATTCCTTTTAGCCGGAACGGAATAATGATGGATATGCCCGTGCAGATTGATTATTTGCGGTGCAATCCCCAACATCAGTGGATAGTGAGTTAAATAATACTGACGATGATCATACTTCATTAATACACCAACATCATAAAAGGCAAACTTAGGCTGGTTGCCTAAATCATAGTTATGCTTAGCAATATATTTGAATAGTCCTCGACTATCGTGATTTCCTTTAATTAAAATGAGGTGTCCATTTAATTGATTTAGCAAGCGAAAAATAGTCGCATATGCGTCTTTCTGGGGCTTAGCAAAGTAAACTGCAATATCACCTAAGTGGTAAACAGTATCTTGATCACTTACTCGCGCATTCCAGTGTTCAATAATTGTCTGATCCATTACGTCAACAGAAGTAAATGGCCGTGGTGCAAATCGATCGATTCCTAGTAAATGTTCATCTAAAAAATGCGTATCCGCAGTGACAAATTTCACTGGTGATCCTCCCTTCTCGATATTTACACCAAAGAAGAGACTGAGTAGTTGGCCCAGTCTCTTCTTTTGCTTTTATTTTTAATAAGTATTTTTTAGGCTTGCTTACGTAAGCGTTCAATATCACGGACAATCATTAATTCTTCGTTGGTTGGAATTAACAAAGTCTTAATCTTAGCATCGGCAGCCGAAAGATCACGCTCGACACCATGGCATTGGTTCTTGTCTTGGTCAATTTTAATACCAAAGTAACTAAGCTGATCAGTAACCATCTTTCGAATAGGGGCACTGTTTTCGCCAACACCAGCTGTGAAGACAATTGCATCGGCACCGCCCATTTCAGCAATGTATGCCCCTACATAACGAACAATCCGGTTAACATAAATATCAATTGTCAGTTGAGCACGCTTATTACCCTTATTTGCAGCCGCCAGAATATCACGCATATCTGGAGAAATACCAGAAAGGCCCTTAATACCGGAGTCGTGGTTCAGGATACTAATCATCTTTTGTGATGAAACGCCCAGTTTTTCTTGCATGAAGGCAACTAAGGATGGGTCAACATCCCCAGACCGAGTAGCCATCGTAATACCAGCCAATGGGGAGAATCCCATGGAAGTATCATATGATTGACCATCCTTGATAGCAGTAATTGAAGCACCCGCCCCAATATGCATAGTGATTAACTTAAGGTCTTTCAAAGGCTTACCAAGCATTTCAGCAGCCCGACCAGCAACATAACGGTGACTAGTACCATGGGCACCATACTTCCGGGCACCATACTTTTCATACCATTCGTAAGGAACACTGTAAAGAGCATTCTTCTTTGGCATATTAACGTGGAAAGAAGTATCAAAAACAGCCACTGCAAATGCGTTTGGTAATACTTTCCGGAATGCCTTAATACCAACCAATTCAGCTGGATCATGCAGTGGTGCATATTCAGACAATTCGTCAATCTTCTTAATAACATCATCATTAATAATTGCTGAATCCTTAAAGAATTCACCACCAGCAACAACCCGGTGACCAACAGCAGTAATTTCATCATAATTCTGGACAATCTTGAGATCAATCAATTGATCTAACAGATATTGAACCGCTGCGCCATGGTCCTTAAAAGGCTTTTCGTCTTCATGCTTTTGGCCATCACCAAACTTAATCTTGGCATGACCCATTTCTTCGCCAATTCGTTCGATAGTCCCTTCAGCAACAACTTTTTCGCTTGGCATATCAAAGAGCTTGAACTTTAACGTTGAACTTCCGGCATTAACAGCAATTGTTTTTGACATTGTAACGTCTCCTTACTTCACTATATTCGTTGCGACCCACTGGTTGATTTCCTGCATAAAGGCGGCAAATTTAGTCCGATCCTTGAATGATGGAAATTCACCTAGTAATACTTTAACGGCTTGTTGACTCTTACCTCCATGACGTTGCAAAAGTAAGATTGACTTTTGCGCATTCTTGTTGGCAAATAATTCACTTGGCAAATTAATTAAGCCTTGAAGATAAGCAACTGACTGAATCCATTTAACAAAGGATTGTGATTCCTTAGTTTGGAACAGATCACTTGGCACTAAGAACACCCCGAAGCCACCTGGCTGAAGGTAGTTCATCGCCTGCTCAATCAACAAATGATGAACATATGAATGACCTTTTTCTGCTCGAGTTTGGTAATTAGCAACATTTTTGTCTAAGGGATAATACCCAATGGGCAGATCTGAAACAACCAAGTCACATTGAGGAATATCCAATGCATTAATAGCATCTTGGTGATAAAGACTAACCTGCAGTTTTTGTAACTCTACGTTTACACTAGCAACCGCCAGCATAGAATCATCATTATCAATTCCAAAGCCAGTCAATTGATGATGATTGGCAAGTGACAATTGGTGCATCACCGTGGTCAACAAATTAGCAGTCCCCACCGCTGGATCAAAAATCGTTTGGATATCCTGATGTGCAGTTACTTTTTCAATAAGAAATGCCATTAAGAGACCGATCGTATCTGGTGTCATTTGGTGATTGGCCTGAATTGCATCTTTGCGAATCACCTTTAAAAAAGACAACTGAACCAGTTGACGCCATGTCTCACCAGTAATCTGATCAATAGGTAACTGACTGTAAATATCTTGCAATTTTTTAACCACATCATCTTTAGGCAGGCCATCTTCAACCTGGACCTGACCATGGTCAATGATATTTTCAAAATTTTCTAACATTGCATCCAAATATGAACTATTAAGAGCTGATTGTAGAATCTCGGTGCCCCGGTCAATAAGCTCAAATAATTGTTGAACAGATTGTTGCGACAGAGCGCATCACCTCCAGTAATTTACAATCATCATCTATTAGTTTAACTATTATGATTCTCAAATTCAAGGTAACGCTTTCTGCACGAACAATCAGTCGCTATTGAAGGGAATAACTGCCGTTTGTTCAGTTTTTGTGAATTATTGATCTAATTCACGAATACTCTGCAAATTTCGTTGACTATCTTTAATCCAGCTTTGTTCTAAACGGTGAAATGTCAATGATTGTTGATAATAATACTGATAATAAGCAACCACCATCCCACTGCATAATAGTAAACAAGCACAAACAGCCACAAGAATGAAACCGTCACGGCGACGTTTAATCATCATTCGATAACCTCACAATTCCTCGTTCTTGGTGCCCATTTTTCCGGCGAATCTCCAGTTCCATTTGGTTATGACCGATTTGCCGACAATGAAAACTGCCTACCTGAAGATCATCGAATAGTGGCAAGTAACCGCCCTTGCCATCAGCCATTGTCAGGTAAACTCTTTCCCGACCTCTCAGTAAATATTGACGATGATTTAGCCGACTGGTTAAGCGCGCTTCAATTTGGTTCACGCGCGTAATCTCAAACTGGTGGTCTGGTGACTCTAATTCAGCTAAACATAAGTACCAATCTAGTGGCTGGTCGGCGTTCATCAATGGCGAATGCCGAGCAGTACTTAGGAATAAAGAAAGCAGAATTACTACGAGAGAAGTCACCAGTAAAGCACAAATACATTCAATTAAAGTAAAAGCCCTGATTTTCATATCAACTCACCCGTAAAACAAGCCGTTGACGATGGTACACCTCAACATATGATGAACAAGCATAGGCATAAAGGCCATTACTCCTAATAATTGCCCGATTCCCCTTGGTCGCTACTAAACGATCTGTGGCTTCTTTCGCTAAACGAGCCGCTATCAACTCCTTAGTCAATCGCTGTCGTTGGTAGCCAATGCCTTGATAACAAGTCGCGAGTAAACTAATTGCAATGCTCAAAATTATTAAACTAACCACACTCTCCGCCAGTACAAAGCCCCTATTTTTCATTGACACTCTCCACATGATAACCTCCCCATGCTAGTTGGATGCGCATTAAATAATGACGTCCAGTTAACGAAGATTTAAATTCTTGTGTCTGTGGTTTCACGTACCCATTTTCATGCATTTGAAATGGTTCAAACCGGATTACTTGAATTGTTCCCGGTAAATGAACAACATCCTGCTTTGAACCAGCTGTAAAAATAATTTGATTCCCGTCCTGTTCATATTCGATTTGGGTCACCTGACGTTCATCCCGGGCACGTAACTGAGCTGCTCGCCAGTTCTGGCGGAGCTCACTCCAAAATAATTGTTCTTTGTGATAAGCACAACTTTGACTAACCCCAGGAACTGAAAACATTACAATAATCGCAACAATTCCTAATACAATTATTGTTTCTACAACAGTGAATCCCGCTTTCATGAATGCTTAACCACTTGGCCGTTAGTAATTACTAACCCCTGGCCACGGGCCCGCTTAACTTGCGAAGACGTCAGATAATGGGCCTGTTCCAATTCCTTATAACTCACTGTTTGTTTATCATGCTCATTGAGATACTCATCCACTTGGGTCTGGACCACCGTTGCCATCGCATCACAGTGAATTTTACTAGCATGTCGCCGCTGGCTAGTTAAGTTCGGTAACACAATCAAAACCAAAAGGCTAATAATAAACAGGACAATTGACATCTCCAATAATGTAAAGCCTTCCTGCTTCTTCATGAAATGTTTCATTGCAAGACCCCCTGCATGGATTGGTAGATTGGCCATAACAATGACAAATACATGCTAATAATGACGACCGCCAAAATACTAAAAAGAATCGGTGGTATTAGAACAAGGAGGCGTTCTACCGAAGTGGAAAATCGTTCAAACAACACTTTACTCAGCGCATTCAAGTCTTGGATTTCCTTTGTCATCATGCTGCCCTTCTTTAGAACCAGAGCAACTTCCTTAGGAATGAAATGGTGACGTTCTAATAAGTTCTCAATCGGTTGTCCATCTTCCAACAAGGGCTGATATTCCTTAGCAATATCAGTCATTAAGGTATCCGCCTCGGAATCAACTAAAACATCACAAATTTCACGGAGCGACAAACCGCTTTCCAACAACATCGTTAAATGGACAGTTAAGTAATAGCCATAGTAACTTTGAAAACTTTTTCCTAATAGTGGGAGACTAGCAAGTATTGATGCCCGTTGCACCCGGTTTGCCCGCAAGAAGCGAATCATCATCCCCAACAAATAGATTAAGGTAATCCCTATTATGGTCCAACCACTAGTAGTCAATAAGTGCATAAATGATGGTAGTTGATCGTCCGCTGACCATTGACTGAGTTCAGGAAGGACAAAGAGCCGTAATAAAACAAACATGACCATCAACAATCCCGCCAACAATAATGGATACATCAGAATTCCCCACAATTTTTGCCGTTGCTTTTCCCTTAATTCCATCATTTTACCGACCTTTAATAAACAGTCGTCTAAATCGCCATGTTGTTCAGCTAAAAGTAGTTGATGATATAGCGTTGGCTTTACAATCGGTTTGATTGCTTCTGCAAATGTTTTTCCGTTGGCCATCTTCTGTGGCACTGATTTTAATTCTGGCCAAGCCGTATAGATATCTTCAATGGTAAAACAAACAGCGTGTTGAAGAGCAAAGCCACTCTGAATCAGCTTGCCTAAAAAGATAAACCAGCTTGCCTGGTGTCGAGCATTAAACTTACCCTTGCCAGAATCGCTTAAGCGTTTCCCGCCCAATTTGTTTTTGCGTTTGAAGTTGCGTAAGTTTTTCTTGCCAATCATTACTAATTCCTCCTATTTCTGGTTTTGCTAATTGCTTAATAAGCTGAGTTCCGTAAAGCATTTCAAATAATACCGCTGATTGACCGTTCATCAAAGGCAGCAATCGTTGGTAACAAATACCCGTCAACGATTCGTCTAGGTAGTAATGATCAATCTTAAGATCCTGTAAACGAGCGATGACTCCCTTGGCATTACGCGCATGAATCGTTGCTAATACCAAGTGGCCACTAAGTGATGCTTGAATGGCCATTTCTGCTGTTTCACGATCACGTATTTCACCAATAATGAACGTATTGGGGTGATGACGAAGGCCTGCTGTTAAAAGCGCTTGGTAATCCATTCCCGCCGCTCGATTAATTTGTAACTGTAAAAAACGGGAATCGCGAATTTCAATTGGATCTTCAATCGTCATCACGAGGTGTCGGTTCGCTTGTTCACCCGCCAAGCGGTACATCGTGGTTGTTTTGCCAGACCCCATTGGGCCCGCAAAAAGGATTAACCCCCGCTGGACTGTTAATTGTTGAAGTTCCGTCCATTGATCAGGAAATGCAACTTGGTATTGGTGAATGTCCAACTGGTAAATAAATCGAATGACCAACGATTCGCGGCTTAAAAAATCGCCGATCGTCGAAAGACGCAGGTCTACTGGTTGATGGTTGCGGCCTTGCCACCGCCAGGAGCCGCCCTGGGGACGACGGTGTTCACTAGTTGTCATGTTGGCACAATATTTAAAAAATGAAATTATTTGTCTGCCTTGTGCCGCATCAACCTGCTTAAGTAATTTCCAGGTCGATTGATTTTTGGGCATGGCCAATAACTGATAACCATTCTCATTCGGCAAAATATATAAATCAGAGTACTGGTCAGCAATTAATTGGTCCATAAGATTTTGAATTAATCGCATATTTTACCTCCTACAGTATATAAACGAAAAAATTCATCTTTTGCACTTTTTAAACCATAAAAATTTGATATTCTTTCACGATGGATTGACCTGCAATGAATATCAAGTGAATTAATTTAAACTAAAAACCTCCATGGCAAATCGCCATGGAGGTATCGATATTTAGATTATTAGATATTATTCTGCGTCGTCTGGTAATTGACCAGCTTCGTAGATATCAGCAACATCGTCATTAGCAGTTAATTCATCAATTAAATGTTGATATTGCTTGACTTTATCTTCAGGAACAGCGGTCCGGTTTTGTGGAATCATAGTTACTTCGGCAGTATCCAATTCGTAGCCCTTGGATTGAAGTGCGTCACGGACAGCAGCCATTTGATTTGGTGCAGTGAAGATTTGGAACTTGTCGTCACTGGCCTTCATATCATCAGCGCCGGCATCAAGAGCATCCATCAACATGTCATCTTCACTCTTATCAAGGCCATCACGAAGGATTTCAATTAAGCCTTTCCGGTCAAACATGTAGGAAACAGAGCCACTGGCACCCAATGAACCACCGGCATGAGTAAAGGCAGAACGAACAGCGGCAGCAGTCCGGTTCTTGTTATCAGTCAATGCAAAGACCATAACAGCAATTCCACCTGGTGCGTAACCTTCGTAGGTAACTTCTTCAAACTTTGCACCACCAGCACCAGAAGCCTTAGCAATGGCCCGATCAATGTTCTTCTTTGGCATGTTGGCAGCATGTGCTTTGTCAATTACCAAACGAAGCTGAGCGTTGTTCGCTGGATCAGGGTCACCTGCTTTAGCTGCTTGGTACAAATCACGTGAGATCTTTTGGAAAATTTTACCACGCTTAGCATCTTGGGCGTTCTTACGTCCTTGAATGTTATGCCATTTTGAATGTCCTGACATTACTTACTCCTCTTTTCTATATAATGTGATAAACAGATAAATCTTAGCAGATCTAGCGCCGTAATTCAAGCTTAGATCCGTCGACCCATCCTACTAGTAATAATTTTAATGACAATTAATAAAATAATAACAACAGCAAGCGCTAGGCAATAATGAAAGCCTACCGCAGCAATATCATTAGCAACTTGAACTAACAGGGCAGAATAATCAGGAAAACTACGTCCCACTGCGACAATCCCCGTTTTAATTAACCAAGTAATAATTGCTAATAAAACAGCAGGGATACCAACTAACCGCATAAAGGAGCCCCAGCTGGCTCGCCCAATAATCAGCACTACCAAAGCCACAACGAGGATAATGGCACTGATAATCATAATAATGTTATTAACGTTTTTCCAGATTTGGAGAATACTGGTAAAGCGTTGAACCTCTGGTGTATTAATTTGCTGGTTTAAAGATGAAGAAATGCCAGCAGTCGCTTCCGATCCAATTGATGATGATAAAAGTCCCTTTGGTATTTGGATACCATCTACGGAAGGACTAACACCATTAGTCGAGTTTTTAATTGCCGATGAAAAATCAAGGTCCAACTGTTTCCCGGCATATATTTGGTCAACCGCTTGTTTTAATAGTTTATTCGTCGTTCCTTCATCCAAAGCGCCATCATTAATACCGTATTTACCAGCCACCTCATTCAGGTTGTTGTTAACAGTTGCGGCCACATTTGAACGCTGAATTTCTTGTTCTGCAAAGTGTCGATTAAGCACTGTTTGATTAAACAGCAGGGCCACTCCTAAGAGTGTCAATGCAATAACACCCCAAAAGACCCGCATCGGCTGACGAAGACGACGAGGCTGATTATTTTCACGAGGCGCAGCAGCTTGCTGCTGACGACGAATCTCCTGTCGAGTAGTCATTATAATTGGTTGTCTCCCTTATCAACGGGTTGATTGACGTTCAACTAAACCGTGATCCAAGATGACATCATCATTGTCATGAACTTCGTCATCCATCATCTTGGTCAATAGACGCATTGAGATAGCGCCAATATCATATAGTGGTTGTGTAATTGAACTCAATGTTGGCCGAGTAATCTTTGAATACTTGGTGTCATTGGAAGTAATAATCTCGAACTGGTCAGGAACTTTAATGCCAGCATCAGTCAAACCATTAAGCAAGCCCGCTGCTAAATCATCATCACTGACATAGGCAGCTTTAATGCCGCGTTTAACCAACTCTGGGCCTTGTTCATATGCCCGGTTGTAATCACCATTAGTTTCAACAACGTACTTTGATTCAAAGGTAACACCATGATCCTTTAATGCTTCCTTATAGCCGGCAAGCCGGTACTTACCATTAATAGAGTAGTCTAACGAACTAGCCATAAAGGCCACCCCATCATGATTATGATCCAATAAGAAGTTTGTTGCTTCCCGAGCAGCCTTTTGGTAATCAATCCGGACAGATGGTAATTCATCATCATTAACAATTGATCCAGCAACAACTACTGGGGTGTTTGAATTCTTGAATTCCGCTTGTAATTCACTGGACATATCATGCCCCATGAAAATAACACCATCAACTTGCTTGGCGAGTAAACTACGAGTTACCTTCAAAATCTTATCATCATCAAAATCTGAATTGGTCAGAATGATGTTGTACTTGTACATACTGGCAATATCATCAATTCCCAGTGCTAGTTCAGCAAAATAAGAATTAGTAACACTTGGAATAATCACCCCAACCGTCGTGGTCTTCTTAGAAGCCAAGCCACGGGCAACGGCATTTGGACGATAATTTAGCTTTTTAATAACTTCTAAAACCCGATCCCGCGTTTCCGGTTTAACATTGGGATTGCCGTTTACAACTCTGGAGACAGTTGCCATAGAAACTTGTGCCTCACGAGCAACGGTATAAATAGTAACTGCTTGCTTTTCCATAAGATAGCCCTTTCTTTGTTAATATACTTGTTTTCACAAATGTTTTCATAACCACCCTAATATATCAGATCGGTCCCTATTTGGCAAACGTTACCATAATTTTTTAACAAAAAAAGCTGAACCAGTCTGCCTGATCCAGTTTGCTAGTAAGTCTAATCTTTATCTGTCTCATCGATGACGATATCGTCATCCTTTTTAGCATCTGCAAGTTCTTTACGAATGTCAGCCGTTTGTTCGTCAAAATCATCATCTGTAAAATGGCTTACTGCTTTGTCAGTGCCACTTTTTACTGCGGTACGAACTTTGTCGAAGTACTCACTAGCTTTTTCATTAGCATCATCTAACGAACTATCGTGTTCAGCTAACTTTTCATCAATAATATCAAGTGCATTTAATGCGTAGTCCGTTACTTGATCAGCAACGTCGTGACTAACATCCTGCAAGTGACTTTGCAATTCTGCTTGCTTTTCTTGTGGCAGCTTCTTCCAAGTGAAATAAGCTGCAGCTCCACCTACGAGTGCTCCTAAAAATAATTTTTTAGTCATGTTGAACCCCTTCTTTCTTCATTTGCCGATGTTGACTATACTTCCGCCAAGAATTTAATGCAACTGTTTGTGCTACCGTCCGTACAAAACGTGAAATCTTGTCTTTCCGTTCTTCGTGCTTATTCACAACTTTTCTAACTGCATCGTTCACATCTGAAACACTTTGTCCAACCTTAGCTACCGCTTGGAAAGCTGGATCAACTTCTCGTGACTTGCTGTTTATATCATCTAATAAAGTTGATGTTTGGTCGAGTAACTCGCTCGTTTGGTGACTTAAACGATCAACGTCATTAGTTAAAGTAGTGATGGTTTTATTAGTTTCCTTCAATGTGTTACTAAGCCGGCTTAATGATAAGCAAGCAAAGATGACCAAAATAACAAAGGCAATCGCAGCAATTAGCCCTGCCAATTCTCCGATACTCATTAACTTTCCTTCCCTTCCATCGATTATTATTCAAAGACAAGAATATCATAACTTACCATGATTCGACAATTAAAGGGCCACCCTGGTACAATGGGTGAAGTATTTAAGGGAGGTTCTTGATGTCTAGTGCAATAAACAAACAAGCACAGCAAGTAACACGTGCTTTTACAGATCTTTCATGGCACCATATTTCACAACAGATTTTAAGCAAATTACTTCTTATAATAGTCACTATTCTATTATTCTTTATCCTGCTGTGGATAGGTAAATTAATCATCGACCATCTGTACCATGAATCCAATAATGTCAAATTTATCAAGAGTAGTAACCGCATCGCAACGATTCACGCCTTAATTCTGAATGTATACCGCTATACCTGCTACTTTTTCTTACTGTATGCCATTCTATCTGAAATTGGCGTTCCCGTTGGCACCTTAATTGCTGGTGCTGGAATTTTCAGTATTGCGCTTGGTCTGGGGGCCCAAGGATTCGTCAGCGACATGGTTAATGGTTTCTTTATCTTGCTTGAACAGCAACTTGACGTTGGCGACCTTGTCCAAATCGATTCTATTAAGGGCACTGTTACCGCAATTGGGCTGCGAACTACTCAACTGACTGGTAGTGATGGCACTCTAACCTTCATCCCCAACCGCAATATTACCACAGTCCAAAATTTCTCCCGCAATAACATGGCAAGTAACGTTGACATTCGGATTAGTCCCGAAACACCATTAGAACAACTAGTAGCGGTTATTAAAGGATCCAATGCGCACTTAGTTGCTAATACACCGGAACTATCTGCTGCTCCAGTAATCGTGGGGCCGCTGACCGTCAACGGTCAATTAATTTTCCGTGTGACGGTTACAACAAAGAATGGTACTCAAGGTGCAGTCGTCAGCAAGTTTCTTGCAGCCTACCTTAAGGCATTACGCCAACAACACATCCCCTTGGCTTGGGAGCAACCAATTAAAAAGTAGTCAATGCCGTTCACTAGCGCCACTTGACTAGTCCAAGGTTTAAGGTAAATAAGTAGCTTGTCAAAAATCTCACAAAATCAACGGAGCTCTAGCATTCGGTGTGCCGAATACTAGAGCTCTTTTATGTACTGTGCTGTTTTTTAATCGATGGTTCGTTAATGACGGGAAAACTCAAAATGAAGTTCTGGAACAGGTTGTAAGTTCCGATTATAATAATCAACTTGCCATTGCCGACGGTTAATATTTACAATTGCAAACGTTCCACCAATATTCGCATATTCACCCCGTGGCAGGCTGATACTGCCAGGATTGATAAATAGAATACCCTCATCCTCACAAACCGCCAGCTGATGAGTGTGTCCATAGCAAACTAGTGATGCACGTTCCGCTTGTGCCTTAAGAAGCAAGGGCGTTAAAGAATAATTGACCCGATCATGGTCACCATGAACCACCAAAATTCGTTCATCGTCAATCGTAAGCAACCGTTGTTGCGGGTAGTTCAAACCATCGTCATTATTACCCCGCACTGCCTGAAATGAATTCATCGGGGACTGCACAGGTGATAACTCGGCGTCACCACAATGGACCATTAAATCAACTTGATTAGCATACTTAGCAACAAGGTCAGTAAGGATTTGCTCATCGCCATGATTGTCAGATACTACTAAAATTTTCATTGTTCTTGCCACCAATCAGGAAATTTATTCATAAACTCCCTCATCGCCCGACCACGATGGGAAATGGCGTTCTTTTCATCCGCAGTAAGTTCTGCCATCCCCTTGTTAATCTCATCGACATAAAACAACGGATCGTAGCCAAAACCATTCTCACCCTGTGGGGCTTTTAGAATATGACCATCAACTCGACCATTAGCCACTAATTTAGGGCCATTAGGTTGCACAGCAACAATCGTGGTATGAAAATGCGCTGTCCGTTGCTCCATTGGTACATTCTTTAATTCGGCGAGTAGTTTACGATTATTGGCATCATCATCATGATCACCAGCGTAACGCGCTGAGTGAATACCAGGCCGACCATCAAGAGCATCGACCACTAGCCCCGAATCATCAGCCATCACCGGTAAATGCAGCTGGTTCATTACTGTTTGGGCCTTGATCGTGGCATTTTCTTCAAAGCTCTTGCCATTTTCGTTAATGTTAAAGTGATCGGCAAAATCAGCCAGCGTCTTGACTTCAATATGGTGCGGAGCTAGCATTTTTCGGTATTCGAGCGCTTTGCCAGCGTTCTTAGTAGCAATTACAATCGTGGACATAATAAAACTCCTTTATAGGTCAATGTGCAAACAGTCATCGTACTGGCCAGCTAGCCACTTATCACCACCAGCAATGAGGTCATGCACATCGCCAGTAGAATATAAGTGAACGTAGCTTTCTTTTTGAGCAGCCAGTAAATCATGGGCAGTAAGGTACTGTCGAGCTTCATGAACGGTCTCCAAAGCCGGATCAACTAATTTAACTTTGTCACCCATTTTACGTTGGATTTCCTTGGATAGAAATGGAAAATGGGTACAGCCAAGAATTAAGGCTTGGACCGGATGATTATCAAACATTGATAGTTGCTGATTAACAGTTACTTGGGCTTTTGCTGTGCCAGTCTGCCCGTGTTCAACAATTGATACTAGTGGTTGTGTTGCTTGAGCAACGACATGAACATTAGGCGATAGTTGATGAATGTCCCGAACATATGCGCCATCCTGGGTCGTTGAATCCGTGGCAATCACGCCTATAGATGCCGCCCCTGTCTTCACAGCAGCTTTAGCCCCCGGCTGGATAACACCAATTACCGGAATTGGTAATTCTTGGGACACGCGATCTAAGGCGGCCGCTGTGGCAGTGTTGCATGCAATGATCATCATTTTAACGTCTTGATGCAACAAGAATTGGCCAATCTGACTAACCAAGCGCCGGATAGTTGCTTGTGGTTTAGTTCCATATGGAAAATGGCCTTCATCGCCAACAAATACTAACGATTCGTTAGGCAATTGCTGACGCAAAACTCGGGCGACGGAAAGCCCCCCTAAGCCAGAATCCATCATACCAATTGGTCGATTGTCCAAAAATATCACCTCATTAGTTCTTTCTCTTGAAACTTAATTATCTTTTTTAATCAAATAAAATGCAAGTTTTATGAAAATTCTTCGCCCGTTAATCAAATTGTTCAGTATAATTAGTGTGATTGTAAAAAAGGAGTAAGTCAATTTATGAGTCAAGAACTTTATAATTCACTATTAGCTGGACATGAAGGGATCACTAATGGTGCCTTGCGTGACGTCATTTTACCAGCCATTCTCGGTAAGGAAGCTGATGAAATGTTATATTGGATTGGCAAAGATGTGGCCCGCGAATTTCCAGTTCAAACTAATGATGAGTTAATCCTCTTAGCCAAACAACTAGGCTTCGGGGACCTATCGTTACAAAAGAAAAGTGCGACAAGCCAAGAGTGGCAACTTGCTGGACCAATTGTTCGTGAACGCATCAACAGACGTAAGGAACAAACATCATTTGGCTTAGAGACAGGATTTTTAGCACAAGAAATCGAATTCCAGGTAAATTCAGTTGCCGAAGCTGAAATCATCGAACGACACAAAGATAACATTACCATTCTTGTTAAAAATGATCCATCTTCTGATGCCGACAGCGAACGAACTGAACTAGTTACCTTTATTCATCCCCAACAAAGTGTTCCCCAACCACAGCCGACTAAGAAACGTCGTCACAATAAGTAGTCGAAACAATAATAACAACAAAATGGACACGAACCCTTGAATTATCAAAGATTCGTGCCCGTTTTGTTTATAAGTATTGTTGAAGAAGTTGTTGAAGTTGTTCTTTAGAGTGGTAACCGATTACCTTATCAACCACTTGACCATCCTTCTTAATGAGTAAAGTTGGAATACTCATAATTTGGAAAGAACGTGGCACCTCTGGGTTTTGGTCCACATCCATCTTGAAGAACTTAACATTAGTCATTTCTTCAGATAGTTTTTCTACGACTGGTGATTGCATTCGACATGGTCCACACCAGGTTGCCCAGAAGTCAGTTAAAGTCACCCCTTGGGCAGTATCTTGTTCAAAATTTTGATCGGTTGTTACTGCAACACTCATGTTGTCGCCCTCCTTTGTTAATTCATGCCTATAGGATACCAGAGCTACCTGATAAAGTCACTAATTTTGCTTACTAATTATAAGTTAACTATGGTAGCCCCATCGCCACCAGCATTCGGTGCCGCATAAGAGAAGGATTTAACCCGCGGATTACTTCGCAAATATTCTTGGGTACCCTTACGCAAAGCACCCGTTCCCTTTCCATGAATAATCGTCACGGTGCCCAGATTATTCAGTAAAGCATGGTCAATAAAATCGCTTAATTCACTCATTGCCTGTTCATAGCGATGTCCCCGCAGGTCTAAACGTGCAGAAGTCCGCCGGGTTTGAGTAGTATGAACAGCCCCGGTATGGCGACGTTCCTTCTGCTCTTTTTCTGCCTTGGATTGGCGAATGGCACTTTTACTAATCTTCTCAAGGTCATTTTCATCAATTTCCATCCGCAAAATGCCAATCTGAACTTCCCATTTATGGTGACCACGTTGCGACAACAGTTCACCCTGTTGCCCATACGACTTCACTAAAACCGGATCACCAACATGAAAGTCATGTTTTTGTTTAGCGCGACGTAAAACAGAATTATTCTTTAACCGTGGATTATCCTGATGCAATGCGTTAAGGGCCCCTTGAGCATCAATCAGTTCATTTTCTTTAATTTGTCCCTGTTTAACCTCCATCTGACGGAGATGGTGGATGATCTGGTTAGCCTTACGCTTAGCTTGTGAAACTTGGTGATTAGCTTGTGAGCGGGCCTGGTCAAGCAAGTGGTCACGTTGTTCATTAAAACGCCCAAGCTTTTGTTCCAACTCTGCCTTCGTCTGCTGATTCTCCCGGACAAGCTTTTGCAACCGTTCATTTTCTTCTCGGGCCTGTTTCCGCTCTTCTACCAGGTCACCAATCATTTTATTAAGATCTTGACTATCATCAGAAACCAGTGAACGTGCTTCGCTAATAATAGCTGAATTCAACCCTAACCGGTGAGCAATTTCAATTCCATTAGACTGACCAGGAATTCCTAACAGCAGATGATAAGTCGGTTGCAAAGTTTCTTGATCAAACTCCATACTGGCATTAATGGTATCAGTCCGATCATAACCATATACTTTGAGTTCTGGGTAGTGTGTGGTAATCACTACATCACTACCCTTTGTACCAATATAATCCAAAATAGCCATTGCCAAAGCAGCCCCTTCTTTTGGATCAGTCCCCGCACCTAATTCATCAAGGAGCACAAGGCTGTGGCTAGTGATCTGGCCAAGGATGGCTTTAACATTATCCATGTGACCAGAGAAAGTACTCAGATTTTGTTCCAGTGACTGCTCATCCCCAATGTCGGTAAAGATATCATCAAAAACGGCAACCTGGCTACCTTCTTGTGCCGTAATGAATAATCCCGCTTGGGCCATTAGTTGCAACAGACCAAGGGTCTTCAAAGTGATGGTTTTACCACCAGTGTTGGGACCTGTAATAATAATGGCCGATTGCTTACCGCCTAATTTGATATCATTGGCAACCACCTTGTTGGCAGGAATTAACGGGTGCTTAGCCTTTCTCAAGATTACTTGATTTTTATCAGACAAAATCGGCAAACTTGCTTTCATTTGTTTCGCAAGCCGTGCTTTAGCATTAATAAAATCCAGGTGTCCTAAAATCTTAGCATTAGCAGCAATGTCCATGCGATAAGGGGTAATTAAACTGGATAGCTCTGCTAACACCTCGAGAACTGCTTGGTGCTCTTCAACTTGGGCCTGACGTAAACGGTTATTATAATCAACAACACTAGCTGGTTCGATATAGAGGGTTTGCCCACTAGCACTTTGGTCATGAACCACTCCGCCAAAGCGATTACGATATTGAACTTGAACAGGGATAACATAGCGGTTATTGCGAACGGTCACAATGGGATCACTTAAGTATTTAGCATTTCGACCATGCGTGAAATGTTGCATTTGTTGGTGGATCTCATTCTCCGTTTTGACAATTAACTGCCGAACACCATGCAAATGACTGGAAGCTTCGTCGTTGACGTGACCATCCGGATCAATCGACTGTACCAATCGTTTAGTAATTGTTGGGATAGTTGTTAACTGGTCGACAACATCCGGGATTGTTCGTAACTGCACCTTCTTTTCTGCCATGCGGGCAAAGAAGTTTTTAATTGCCATACTGGCTTGCAGAACTGCTGTAATTTGTGCTAGTTCAGTTCCATTCAAGTTAGCCTGCACTTTGAGGCGCTTCATCTGCGGCTCAATATTTTTTAATTGTGGCAAAGGGATTCCTCCCTCAAGGCGCAAAATATCGGCACCATCTGTAGTTTCATCCAGCATTTGTTGAATAGTAGCACGGTCATTAACTGGCGTTAATTCTGCTAATTCACGTTTTCCCGCAGCCGATACTAAATAGTGCTGTAATTGATTCTTAATTTGTTGAAATTCAAGTGTTTCGATTGCCTTAGTATTCAAATCTTCCACCTCTTCTATCTGAATAGGTCAATCATCTGTTCACTAATAACTGGTGTTTGTGAAACCATCCACTGAGCTAGTTCCGAGTTAGCAAGCTGCACCTGCCACCAACCATTTGGCCACAGCTGGCCAATTAATAGGACAACCACAATCACCAGGTAACAACAGATTACCGCAACGATACCACCCGCTAACCGATCGATAGTTCCAAGAATCGGTAAATGTTTGATCCAGCCTAGTTTTCTTAAAATAATGTGTAACACGATGATTAGGACAATGAAGATAACCAGTTGCGCTAATCCATGATAAAAAAACTGATTTAAGTCCAAGTGGGCCAATTGGTCACCAGACAACGGTGTCGTTCCATTTGCCTGTGGGAAAATGTTAACTAGCCAATTACCAACAAGTGGGCTAATCATTTGGGCACCAACCCAGGCGATAATATAAACGGCAACAGAAGCAACCATGGTAAAGATTCCCCGTTGATGGCCAAGTCCAAACGAAGCTAGCAACAGTAAAATTATAATGGTCGTTAATATCATTACAATGCTCCTTTTTACGTAACAGCAACAGGAAGGCCAAGTCAATCACCATGTGGAGCTGACTTGGCCTTCATAATTTAAAATCAGATGATTATCCTTGGAAATGTCCATCATTATCAAGAAATGTATTGAGGACCTGTTCAACCATGTCCCATTCTTGATCATCCTCGATTGGTACGAGGTCCTGGCCATCACCGTCTTGATTATCAGCAACAATGTAAGCTTGGATATCAACTGAATCATCATTTTCTTGGTCCGCTGGATAGATAAAAATGTATGATTTACCATAATCATCCGAATCAAACGTAAACAGTTCTTTAAACAACTGTTCATTGCCATCTTCATCGATTAAAGTAATTAATTGATCATCTGACTGTTCTTGTTTACTCATTTATTTTCCTCACTTTAACAGCTGTACTAACTTTCCATGACGGTCTAAATAGCTTTGCAAAATAAAAGTAGCTGCGACTTCATCAATCACCTTTTTTTGCTTTGCCCGCGATATGTCCGCCTCTTCAACCAACATCCGGTGAGCTTCAACGGTGGTCAAACGTTCATCCTGGAAGTCAACAGGAATATCTGGAAAACGCTTCTTAAGTAATTCTCCGTAATGATGGGACGCATCAACCCGTGGTCCCTCAGTGTTATTCATATTCTTAGGAAGCCCAACAACAAAACCGCCAACCTGCTTTTGCTGAACTAATTCAGCAACTCGGTCGATTCCAAATATTTCTTCGTCTTCATTTATGGGAATAATCTCGACTGCCTGTGCTGTCCACCCTAATGGATCACTAACAGAAATACCAACAGTCTTTGAGCCAACATCTAACCCCATTAGTCTCATTTAGTCTCACCATTATTCTTCAGGTAAAAACGGACTAATTCTTCAATAATTTCATCACGTTCATGCTGGCGGATCAAATTCCGAGCATCATTCAACCGCGGAATGTAAGCGGGGTCTCCAGATAAAAGATATCCAACAATTTGATTAATGGGATTGTAGCCCTTCTCTTCCAAAGCTTCATAAACAGTCTTTAAGGTTTGTTTGATGTTTTCTTGGTGGTTTTGACCAAAATCAAAAAACATCGTCTTATCATTATTTGTGGACATTAATGTCACCTCCAGCAACTATTCGTTTGTTAATTTTACTATATTCGCGCCCAAAGCACAATTAATGCCTATTTTCCATACTTATAAAATCACCAAAGTAAACCAAAATAAAATGGTACCGGAAATTATCTCCGATACCATTTTTTAATGGCTAACGCCACTGACCAAATGATTGTTATTTGTTCAGGTAATCAACAGCTTGTTTCAAGGCATCTTGAATCCCTGCCGGATTCTTACCACCGGCCTGGGCCATATTAGGGCGACCACCACCGCCCCCATTAATAGCTGGGGCAATGGACTTAATCAGGTCACCAGCCTTGAGTCCTGCCTTAACCTTATCATCACTTACTGCAACTAAGAGGTTAGCTTTGCCATCGTTAGCTGTGCCCAGAACCAAGACATCAGAGAGCTGCTTAGCCCGCCAACTGTCAGCTAATTGCCGTAATTGGCCCATTCCAGCAACTTTAACTTCAGCAACAATTAAGCTACCTTGGTTAGTCTTTTGAACGTTGTCAAAGACATTATTAGCTTGTTGGGCAGCAATCTTGGATTGAAGAGCTTCACTCTGCTTTTGGGCCTGCTTTAATTCTGATTGCAAAGTTTCTACTTGGTGAGGAACTTCCTTCAATTGAGCAACTTTCAAGTCGGTGGCAACTTGATTTAGCAAATCATCATGAGTTTGCAAGAACTTGAAGGCATCACTAGATGTGACGGCTTCAATCCGCCGAATACCGGCACCAACCCCACCTTCGGAAACAATCTTGAAGAGTCCAAGTTCGTTAGTATTCTTGACATGGTCTCCACCACAGAATTCCGTGTTGTAGTCACCAATCTTAACAACCCGAACTTTATCACCATACTTGTCAGAGAAGAGGGCAATTGCGCCCATTTCCTTAGCAGAATCGATATCCGTTTCAACCGTCTTAACTGGAATTTCCTTCCAAATCTGTTCATTAACCATTTTTTCAACAGCCTTCAGGTCCTTAGCGGTAACTTGACCAAAGTGGTTGAAGTCAAAGCGCAGGTAGTGTTCTTCGACTAATGAACCCGCTTGTTGAGTATGACCACCGAGAACATTCCGCAATGCCTGATCAAGCAAGTGCGTAGCTGTATGGTTCTTTTCAATCTTCAAATGACGGATCCGGTCAACAACCAGCTTATAACGGGCCCCCTTCTTTAGAGGAGCAGTTAATTCTACCCGGTGCAAATTCTGCTGGTTTGGTGCATGTTGAACATCAACAACCCGACCAACCTTCTTACCGTAGTTATCAATAATGTCACCAGTATCAGCAACTTGACCACCCATTTCAGCATAAAATGGAGTTACATCAAAGATTACTTCGACATTCTTATCGCCAGGTTGAGCTTCATCAGCCTGCTTACCATCATGAGCCAAGCCAATTACTTTGGCATTATCAACTGTCAAATCAGTATAGCCAACGTACTTACTGTCTTCTTTGAAGTCTGTCCAGAGATCGGTTTGAACGCCCATCCCATTATCCATGTCACGGGCATTCCGAGCCCGGTTTTGCTGTTCAGTCATCGCAGCTTGGAAGCCCTTCTCATCAACGGTCAAGCCTTCATCACTAGCATATTCCTTCGTTAATTCGATTGGGAAACCATAGGTATCATACAGCTTAAAGGCAGTCCGACCGTCAATTTCGTTGGTTCCATCATGCTTAGCATTGGCAATTACATTGTTGAGGAGATTCAGTCCACCATTCAAGGTTGCACTGAAGCGGTCTTCTTCAGACTTAATAACTGAGGCAATGTAATCAGCATTTTCTAAGACGTCAGGATAGTAATCCTTCATGATTTCACCAACGGTTGGTACCATCTTAGCTAAGAATGGCTTATCAATACCGAGTTTCTTGCCGGCAACTACTGCCCGCCGTAACAACCGACGGATAACATAACCACGACCAACATTGGAAGGTAAAGCACCATCGCCAATGGCAAAGGTAATGGTCCGGATGTGGTCAGCAATGATCTTAAATTGAATATCGTCTTCCTTGTTTTGACCGTACTTCTTGGTCCCGCTGAACTTTTCAGTTTGCTTAATCAGAGGCATGAATAAGTCCGTTTCAAAGTTAGTCGGGGCGTTTTCAAAGATAGAAACAACCCGTTCAAGCCCCATCCCCGTATCAATATTTTTGTGGGGAAGTGGTTCATAGGTGTCTTCAGGGGTGTGGTTAAACTGACTGAAGACGATGTTCCAAATTTCCAGGTAACGTTCATTTTCACCACCAGGATAGTTTTCCGGATCATCTTCAGACAAGTTATTGAATTCTTGACCACGGTCATAGAAGATTTCCGTATCTGGACCAGAAGGACCTTGACCAATATCCCAGAAGTTATCTTCATCAGGGATCAAGTGGTCCTTAGCTACCCCAACTTCACGCCATTTATTATAAGCATCGTGGTCTTTAGGATAATAGGTGATGTAAAGGCGTTCTGGATCGAAGCCAAACCACTTATCGCTGGTCAATAGTTCCCAGGCCCAAGGAATCACTTCATTCTTAAAGTAATCACCAACGGAGAAGTTTCCAAGCATTTCAAACATGGTGTGGTGACGAGCAGTCTTACCGACATTTTCAATATCGTTGGTCCGAATACTCTTTTGTGAACTAGTCATCCGCGGATTTTCTGGGACAACTTTGCCATCAAAGTATTTCTTCATTGTGGCAACCCCAGAATTAATCCACAGTAAAGTTGGGTCGTTTACCGGAATTAGTGAAGCACTAGGCATAATCTTATGGCCGTGTTCTTCAAAGAATTTCAAGTACATCCGCCGAACTTGAGCACTGTTCAGCTTCTTCAGTTTTTTCATTCTTCTCTCCCTTTCCAATCAAAAACAAAATCCATCCCTGCTAACAGAGACGCCGAACTGACGCGGTACCACTCTGATTGCAACGATGGATTTCGTATACCTCTTATTTCTTACTAAAAAGTAAGGTTGATTATTAAATTATATGAATGGGGAGCACCATCCAGTGCAAGTCAACCGTTTCATCAACCCGGTTGTTTCTGCAAACATGCATCTGAATGACATGTCCCAAACGAGTCATATTATAGCGAACAATTAATCCAAAATCAACGACTATTTCGTTCGCGACGATGCTGACGCTGACGAGCACGCTTAGCCTTCCGGATTCGGTGACGAATTTCTAACTTATGCTTCTGCTGTTCGTCCTCCCGAATAGCTCGCTTAATTCGCTTCTTGTAACCAGGCTTGACCTTCCGCTTGGTCTTTTTAACAAAGCCCTTCATATTAGGATCCAAGGACTGCTTACTACGACGATAGTGCTGACGACGGTTACGATCATGAGTAGTAACCAATCGTCCATGCCGTATTTCCTTAGGTACAAACTTGATTCCCCGTTCTTCCAACTTCTGAATCAAATCATCTTCAGCTGGCGCATACAAAGTAATGGCGGTGCCCTTTAAACCATTTCGACCAGTCCGCCCAACACGGTGAACAAAGTATTCCAGATCAGTTGGAATATCATCATTTATAACCAGTGAAACACCGTCAATATCAATTCCCCGTGCAGCTAGGTCAGTAGCAACCACGTACTGATATTCAAGTTCACGAACTTGCCGCATTGTCCGCTTGCGGCGCCGTGCTTCCAAGCCACCATGGATCATGGCCACTTTTAACCCCTGCTGTTCAAGGTAGTGCGTTAATTCTTCTACCCGCTCCTTGGTATTTGCAAACACAAGTGCCAAGTAGGGTTCACCCATCGTTAACAGTTGGTAAATAAGCTGATTTCGGTCGCGCCCTTTCGTGGACATCAGCCAGTTTTGAACGTTAGGGTTAATCACGGTTTCTGTTGGAATCTCTTCCATTACCGGATTTTCCATATATTTTTTCAAAAATGGTCGTAACTTTTGCGGAATAGTTGCCGAAAAGACCATCATCTGCAAATCATCCGGAAAATGACTGGCAATTTTGTCAACCTGGTCTAAGAACCCCATGTCGAGGGTCATGTCGGCTTCATCGACAACAAACTGGTGGGCTTCGTGAATATCAAGCGCTTGACTATTAATGAGATCTAATACCCGTCCGGGCGTTCCAATCACTAATTGTGGCTGATGGCGTTGTAACTGCTCAATTTGGTGTTGTTTGTCGGTTCCACCAACATAATTATGAATAATAAATGGTTGTGGTGCATACTTAGCCAATTGTTTAGCTGCAGCATAAATCTGATAAGCTAATTCACGACTTGGAGTGGTAATAACAGCCTGAACAAAGTTTTTCTGCGGATTCAGCTGTGCAAAAATAGGCAGCAAGAATGCATGGGTCTTGCCACTACCCGTCGCAGATTGGCCAACAACACTTTGCCCCTTCAATACAACCGGAATGACTTTTGCCTGAACAGGAGTTGGCTGACGGAAATTAATCTCTTTAATAGCAGTTAATAAATATTCGGGTAAATCAAACTGTGCAAATGTTGTTTCTTTCGTCATATAACCTTCCTCAATTATTGTGCAAACTTATTAGTAATTTCATCCAATTGGTGGATAACTTCGTTAATTTCCGCCTCATCAACAGCCTTGGCACCACTAGCTAGTGGGTGACCCCCACCGTTATGTTTCTTAGCAAGCCCGTTAATGACCGGTCCCTTGGAGCGAAGTCGGATCCGGTAATGACCATCTTCTTGCTGAACAAAAATAGCCCAAGCCTTGACATCATGAAGACGACCAGGCAAGGAAACTACAGCTGAGGTTCCTGCCTCGGTCAGGCCAAATTGCGCTAACACTTCCTTAGTTAACGTGACATATGCAGCCCCATGATCCAGGATCGTTAAATGTTCATAAACGTATGCTGATAAACGAGCAACAGGTTGTGAAATTTCATTTTCCTTTTGACTAATGGCGGCGGCGTTTGCCCCTGCAGCCATTAAAGCCCCTGCAACTAGCATTGTTTTAGGGGTAGTTGCCGGATAGAGGAAGCGGCCAGTATCACCAATAATCCCAGCATAAAGTGCATGGGCGGCCTTCTTAGGCAGGGTCAATTCCTTCGCAAAATGCTGGTAAAAAGTATAGATCATTTCAGAACAGGAAGATGCATTGTCATCAACCCACATGAGATCACCATATGGTTCATCGTTTGGGTGATGATCAATTTTAATCAGTTTGTCACCATTATCGAAACGCCGATCATCAATCCGTGGTGCATTAGCCGTATCGGTAACAATCACCAATGCATCATCAAAGGTTTGGTTATCGATATCGTCCATTTTACCAATCCAGTCGAACCCGGGAATATGTTTACCAACTACGTAAACCTGCTTATAAGGGAAAGAGGCCTTAATGATTTCAGCTAACCCGACTTGGGAACCAATTGCATCCGGATCAGGCCGTTGATGACGATGAATGATAATTTTATTATATTTCTTGATTTGTTCTAAAATAGCTGCTAATTGATCTGCCATAATTGTTCCTCGTTTCTAAAAATCAGTCTTATTTTTAGTATATCAGGAATTCAAAATCCAACCAAATTAAAAATGCTATTGGCAAGATAAATATGATGCCAACAGCATTAATATGAAACAAAAAAAATGGGGTAAACCCATCTTTTTTATGGTTATTACTTAGCCTTGTCCATAGCATGACCACCAAAGCCGTTCCGCAATGCAGAAACAACCTTACCGTCAAAGCTATCGTCTTCCATAGAACGGAAACGAGCACTCAATGCTTCGTAAATAACTGGAGCTGGAACTTGTTTGTCCATTGCATCCATCAGAGTCCAGTGAGCTTCACCAGAACTGTGCATACGACCAGCAATCTTGTCCAGGTGTGGATCCTTTTCAAAGGCTTCTTGAGCCAATTCCATCAGCCATGAACGAATAACTGAACCGTGGTTCCACATCTTGGCAACAGCAGCATTGTCGTAGTTAAAGTCAGAAGCTTCAAGGATTTCGAATCCTTCACCCATGGCTTCCATCATACCGTATTCAATGGCATTGTGAACCATCTTAAGGTAGTGACCAGAACCAGCCTTACCAGTGTAAAGGTAACCATCCTTTTCAGCAATTCCATCATAAAGTGGAGCAAGACGCTTATCGAAGACATCCTTATCGTCCCCACCGATCATGAAGTTACCGTTCTTAAGGGCACCCTTCCAACCACCGGAGGAACCGCAGTCGAAGTAGTGAATACCCTTTTCAGTGAACATACGGTTGTGACGCATGGAGTCCTTCCAGAAAGTATTACCACCGTCAATAACAACGTCATCAGCGTCAAGTAATTCGTTCAGCTTGTCCATAGTGTCATCAGTAGGCTTGCCAGCTGGAACCATAACCCAAACAGTACGTGGCTTGTCTAGCTTGGAGACCATTTCATCCAAGCTGAATGCCTTAGTAGCACCGTAAGAAGCGGCTTCTTCAACCAGATCCTTGCTTAAATCAAAGGCAACAACATCGTTACCATTGTTCATCATGTTTTGGGCAAGGTGAATACCCATCTTACCTAAACCAATCAATCCAATTTGCATTCTTAAATTCCCTCCTGTTTTACAGTCCAAGTAGAATTTCTACAAGGTTACAACGCTCTGCACGTTGTGAGCCGACAATTAAAATAATTGTCTAAATAGAATGTCCGTTAAAAGTGTCCCACGTTTTCAGAACAGTGTCAATTACTTTTCGGAATTATCGTTATCCTTTTCACTATTGTTGGAATCATTAGTAGCTGAATCACTATCTGAGGCTTCGTCATCAGCAGCTGTTTGATCAGCTGACTTAACAACCCGGGCAATTGCCACCATATCAAAGGTCAGGTAAATGCCTTCACAGTCAAGGGTAACCGTCTTGTCTTCCCGGTTAATTGAATCAATTTTACCATGCATCCGTCCAATGGTTACGACTTCATCACCCTTATGTAATTGGCTCATCATGTCTTGGTGTTGCTTTCGTTGCTTTTGTTGTGGGCGAATCATAAAGAAGTACATTAAAGCAATCATTAAAACGATCAAAATGATACTTGAATAGCTGCTGGCTGCGTTAGCCGCCCCAACATTCATAAAACTTAATCCATTCACTTGAATATCCATCCCTTCAAAAAAGTTCATGTTTAACTTTACCAAAATTTACCTTAAAAAGCTAGCCGAACACTAACCACTATAACGTTCAACCCACGTTGCCCCTTGGTCCGCGCTAACCGCTTGTTGTAAACGTACAATTTTGACATTCTGAAATGCCAAATTATGCTCAAGCAGGAGAATAGTTGCGAGGGGAGCTGACTGCCCTAAAAGATAATGAATGCTTTGCCGTGAATAGTGTCTACTACATACTGGGCACGGACAACTATTGCTAATTGGCCGTCGATCGTCTTTAAAATGAGTCTTAGATAACACTAGGCTGCGATCATCAGTCCAAGCGATTCCCTGGTTGGCAGCAACTAATGCCGCATCACTTTGGACAACGTCGATTCCGACACTAAGTGCTGCCATTACATTGGCTGCAGAATCGCCAACCCGTGCCAACCGTAATTTTGTCGGCTGCAACTGGGGAATAATTTGCTGAAGTATCCGGCGAAGTTCACCATCATTATCAATATCAGCTAGTTGCTGAATGCTGTAACCAATCACCCCTGCTGGCACCATTGTCAGACATTTGGCCCGTAATTCTTTGAGACCACCACCAACAATCGGTGCTAATAATGATGACTGTAGAGGGATTTCCTTTAGCCATTCGACTGTCTGATGAGTAGCAGCAACTAGGTCATCTACTGGTGCATAGTAGTTTTCGTCTCGGGATAGCTGCTCACCTAGAGTTGCCCCTAACTTAACCTGCAGCTGACGGGCACTCGCTGGTGTATAGTGAACCAACTGGTGATTATCTGGCCGATGAAAATTGACGCCGTCTTTTTTACGGCCACGTGGTTTAGCAAAACGGTATGCCGTCTCAGCCCCCGAAGTTGCAATTAGCGCTTGCTGTATAGCCATTATCTGCACGATATTGTGAATATCATTATTCATTGTCATCGCTAACCGCAAGGGGTCAAAAAATAACGTTTGGATACCGATCGATTCGAGCTGTCCAGTTGTCAAATACTTTAACGTTGCTAATGATGGGACGACCGCGGGTGTTTTCAACGTAACTCGATCAAGGTTCAGCTGTCCATTTCGTAAAGGTGCATCTGTAGAAATAATCTTAAAGCTGACCATTTTTACCGCTCCTCTGGATAAGGGATCCCTAAATGCTGGTAACCAGCTGCCGTTACTACTCGTCCCCGTGCTGTCCGGGTCAAATAGCCGATTTGCAACAAGTAAGGTTCGTACATTTCTTCAATCGTGCTTGTTTCCTCACCAATATTGGCCGCAATGGTCTTCAAGCCCACTGGGCCCCCATGATAATAATTAATCATAGTGAGCAGAAGTTTTCGATCGACCTCATCTAAACCGCGGTCATCAACAGCTAGCAGTTTTAGTGACCGTTGCACCACTGGTAAGTCAATGGTTGACTGGCCTGCCACCTGGGCAAAATCGCGCACGCGTTTTAATAGCCGGTTAGCAATCCGGGGGGTTCCACGTGAACGCAAAGCTAATTCTTTTGCTCCTTCATCATCGATCTTAGTATTAAAGATTTGGGCTGACCGAAAGATAATTTGTGTTAACTCATCCTGATTGTAATAGTTCATATGTTCAATAATTCCAAAGCGATCTCGCAATGGTGCCGAAAGCATCCCTGCTCTGGTTGTCGCCCCAATTAGCGTAAACGGCGGCAACGGAAAATGGACGGGGTGTGAGGTTGGCCCTTCACCAACCACAATATCAATATAAAAGTCTTCCATGGCTGAATAGAGCATTTCCTCGACCACTTTCGGCAAGCGGTGAATTTCGTCAATAAAGAGGACGTCACCGGGCTTTAGCTCATTTAAAAGGGCCACTAAATCACCCGGCTTTTCAATTGCGGGGCCACTGGTTGTTTTAATATTGACACCCATTTCACGGGCAATCACCATTGCTAACGTCGTTTTACCGAGACCTGGTGGGCCATATAGCAAAACATGATCCAACGCTTCTTCCCGTTTTTTAGCAGCATCGATATAGACTTGCAATTCATGTTTAATTTTTTCCTGACCAATGTATTCACTTAACCACTGCGGTCGAAGAGTTAATTCTAAATTATCCTCTTCGGGGCCATTTGAATGGTTTGACAATACATTATGGTCATTTTGTTCAGGCATTCATCTTCCCCCTAATTTAGGACTCTTAATGCGTTCCGTAAGTATTCCTCAGTTGAGGTTGGTGTGACTTTTTCAAGTTTCTTTTGAACCTTCTTAACATCACGTTCTTTGTAGCCGAGGGCTTTTAATGCTTCTAAGGCGTCTGATAATTCATTATTTATCCCAGAATCGGCTGTTTGTTCAGTCGTTGCTAACAGATCACCAGTCCGACTTAACTTTGCCAACTTATCGCGTAAGTCTAAACAAATCTGTGAGGCGGTCTTCTTGCCAATGCCAGGGAACTTCGTCAGGTACGCAACATCATCATTAGCGATCGCGTCGATTAATCCCTGATGATCAGGATTAGCAAGAATTGCTAAGGCTGATTTGGGACCAATTCCTGAAACATTATTTAACTGCAAAAACAGGTTCTTCTCGTCAAGGTCATTGAAACCAAATAAGGAAATATCATCATCACGAACCGCCTGATAGACAAACATCTTCACCTTTTTCTCTGTGTCCACATGATAACGATATGGGTTCGCAACTTGTAAGCGATATCCCACTCCATTAACATCTAAAACAATGTAGCGTGGTTGGACTAATGTGATCAGTCCAATTAAATATTCATACATAACTATCTCACCTTATCGGTTTAAAATTCATGTTCATCAAAATCGCCAGCGTACGGTGTGTGCGAATCTTGAATCCGTTTAAACATTTTTTCGAGATCAGTATCATTGAAGTGCACAGTCACCGGACGACCATGGGGACAATTAAACGGGTTCTCACACTGTGGTAACCGATGGAGTAACGCTTTGGCTTCCCGATCATCCAGGTGGTGATTAGCCTTAATAGCGCGCTTACAGCTCATCATGATCGCTGTCTTCATTCGAAACTGCTGAACGGTTAAGTGACCATCATTGATCACCCAGGCAATCATTTCCTTAACGGTGTCTTCTTCCTGCCCCTCTTTAAACCACGTTGGGTGAGAACGAAGAATAAAGCTGTTTTGACCAAATGATTCTAAGTGAATACCCACACTATTTAAGATATCCAGGTGCTGAGTAATTTTCAATGCGTCAACCGTGGAATAATTTAAAATCAAGGGTACTAAGAAGGTCTGTTGGTCATCAGAAACTTGACCAATTTCTGCACGATATTTTTCAAAATTGATCCGTTCCTGTGCCGCGTGTTGGTCGATGATATAAAGGCCGTCGCCACCCTGAGCTAGTAAAAAGGTTCCTTGTAACTGGCCAATGTACTGTAATTCTGGAAAACGTTTCTTACCAACATTTAACTTATCATGGACATCTAAATCAACATTTTGAGCTTGCGATTGCGACGCCGGAGCCTGCTCATCTGGTTGTCCAAACGGATATGCCGGTGGTTGATTAGCATAACGATGGTCAAATTCCGTCATCGCCGGACTTGAGAGATCTGCCTGATTGTGAATAATAACCGGTTCCCCAAGTTGACTGTCTGTCATCTCAGCAGCCGCTACCCCAGATCTTGCTGGTTCTTGGTGGTGAGGTTGATCACTAATAACCGGTTCAGCATGATACGGATGACTTTGTTCTGCTAATCGCTGGTTTAACGCAGCCACTTGATCAAACGTTGGCCCAAATTGATCAGCATCCACGTCAGGAATCAAATTCTCTTGGCTAATCCGGCGATTGATAACATCTGCAATTAACTTCGCTAATTGGGGTTCCTTACTCAACCGGACTTCCCGTTTAGCCGGGTGAACATTAACATCCACCAGAACGGGATCCAATTGAATATTAAGAACAGCGATTGGATAACGGCCCACCATTAACTTCGAACGGTAACCATTAATGATTGCTTTAGTCAGTTCAAAATTACGAACATAACGATGATTGATCGTGATTGTAATGTACTGACGAGAAGACCGGGTTAATTCAGGAAGAGAAACCAACCCATCAACTTTAAAATCAGGATCCTCGCCAATAAAAGGCAACATTTTGCGTCCCACCTGGACACCGTAAATAGCTGCTACCACCTGCTGCAATTTACCATTGCCGGCAGTGCGAAATAACTCCTTACCATTATGGGTAAGGCTAAAGGCAACATGTGGATTGGCTAATGCCAGTCGATTGACAATATCTGTGATACGGGCCAATTCAGTATGCGGTGACTTCAAATACTTTAGTCGTGCGGGAGTATTAAAGAATAATTCTGTTACTTTAACATCGGTCCCTTGACGTGCTGATGCAGGTCGTTTGGCGAGTGTTTCACCCCCACGAAGGTGAATCATAACCCCTGCCGTCGTGCCTGCTTGGGCGGTAGTCATCTTGACATCTGCTACAGAAGCGATACTAGGTAAAGCTTCACCACGGAACCCCATTGTCCGAACACGAAACAGATCACGACGATTAGCAATCTTGCTAGTCGCGTGGCGTTTAAACGCAAGTTCAATCTCGTCAGCAGCGATTCCCTGACCATCATCTATGACCCGAATACTGTCTAGTCCAGCATTTTCGACAATGATGTCAATTCGTTGACTAGCGGCATCCAAAGAGTTTTCAACTAATTCTTTAACAATTGAAGCCGGCCGCTCAATCACTTCACCAGCGGCAATTTGGTCAGCGAGGACATTATCTAATTCACGAATCTTTGCCACAACTGTTCACCTTACTTTAATTTTTGCTGCCAGCGGTACAGTTGATTCATAACTTCCATTGGGGTCATCCCCATTAAGTTCAATTCCTTCAACTGTTTAATGATCTGTTGATCAGTACTACTCATCTTATGCCGCTTAGGCGTGGCAAATAGCTCCAACTGACCATTGGATTCGACAACAGGCTGTGTTGGTTGTTGGGGTTCAGAAACCGTTTGCTTAGCGAGTTCGTGTTCTTGAACCGGTTTACTTGACTGATCCCCTTCAACATTCGGCAGTTTAACTTGCTTACCTTCCAGTGACTTCAGAATATTGTCAGCCCGCTTGAGAAGCGGTTCAGGCATTCCCGCCAGTTTAGCTACATGAATCCCATAAGACTTATCAGCGGGTCCGGCACTGACTTTATGGAGGAAGACCAGCTCACCGTTCTTTTCTGTAGCTCCCACGTGAACATTTTTAAGGCGGGGCAGCGTCCCTTCAAGCGCCGTCAATTCATGATAGTGGGTCGAAAAAAGTGTTTTGGCTCGAACATGCTTGTGCACGTACTCAATAATGGCTTGTGCTAATGCCATCCCATCATATGTTGCCGTCCCCCGACCGATTTCATCAAAGAGAATTAAACTGCGGTCAGTCGCGTGCAGGAGAGCGTTGTTAGCTTCCATCATTTCCACCATAAAAGTACTTTCCCCGGAAATCAGGTCATCAGCGGCCCCAATTCGCGTAAAGATTTGGTCAAAGATTGGCAGCTCAGCGCTTTTAGCAGGCACAAAGCATCCCATCTGGGCCATAATTGCTGTTAATGCTAATTGACGCATGTAGGTACTCTTCCCAGACATGTTTGGCCCCGTGATTAACAAGATATCAGTGGATTTATCCATCATCACATCATTAGGAACATATTCCTGGTGCCCCATAAACTTTTCAACAACTGGATGCCGACCATCCTTGATCTTCAGAACATGCCCATTATTCATCTTTGGACGAACAAAATGGTAATCTTCAGAAACAACAGCGAAACTTTGCAGGACGTCCAGTTCAGATAAGGCACTTGCTAATACCTGGAGGCGTTTAATCTCCTTTTTGACTTGTTCACGAACCTTCACGAACAGGTCATACTCCAGTGCCGTTGACTTTTCTTGGGCACCTAGAATCAACGCTTCTTTTTCCTTTAATTCTGGGGTGGAAAAACGTTCAGCATTGACTAACGTTTGTTTCCGTTCATACCGGTCACGAGGGATCTTATCAAGGTTGACCTTGGTAACTTCGATGTAGTAACCAAAGACGTGATTATAACCAATCTTCAAGTTATTAACCCCGGTAACTTGCCGTTCGTGTGCCTGAAGGTCGGCAATCCATTGTTTCCCGTTATTCATTGCATCGCGGTACTGGTCAAGCTGTTCATTATAGTGATCCTTAATTACCCCGCCCTCGGTAACCGAGATTGGTGGATCGTCAACAATGGCTTGTTCAATAAGACCAGCAATATCATCTAACGGATCTAGCCGTTTCTCGAGATCCGCAAAGACAGGCGAATCAAGGGTGTCTAACACGTAACGAATTTTAGGAACCTGCTGGAGTGATGTTTTTAACTGAATTAGGTCACGTCCATTAACGCTTCCATAAGCAACTCGGCCAGCCAAACGTTCCAGGTCATAAACCTTGATTAATTCTTGCTGAAGAGTATTTCTTTCGAAATAATGGTCTAATAATTCCTGAACTTTATCCTGACGAGCGGTAATTTGATTAGCATCGATCAGCGGCCGATCCAACCACCGCTTCAACAATCGACTACCCATTGCCGTCTTGGTCTCATCAAGCAGCCATGCCAAAGTTCCCTGACGTTTACCACTCCGCATATTAGTGGTCAATTCTAGGTTAGTCTTAGAATAATGATCAATCTTCATAAAAGAGCTTGGTTGGTAGGCAACGGCTTTTTGTAAGTGTGCTAATGAACGCTTTTGGGTAGTTAAAAGATATGATACCAGAAGCGCAACAACAGCTTTTTCCCCATCATTATCTAGATCTTGACTGAGGTATGAAATTTCTGAGTTCTTCAAAATGGTGGGTTGATGCGATTGCAGAATATTACGCTTCGTTAACTGGTTCTTAATATCATCGGAAACCGAATCGTCAACCACAATTTCCTTAGTTTGAAGGTTAATTAATTCATTTAGAACGGCATCATTTGTCGTCAAACTTGTCGTCTTAAGCTCTCCAGTCGAAAGGTCTGTGTACGCTAAGTTATACTGGTTATCGCGTTGTTGCAAAGCGGCCAGATAGTTATTTGAGCGTGCCTGTTCACCATTTAAATCCATCTGCGTTCCGGGGGTGATTAACCTCGTTACTGCACGCTTAACCATTCCCTTTGCCTTTTTGGGATCTTCCATCTGTTCACAGATAGCGACTTTATAACCTTTATCGATTAGAACGTCCACATAATTATCAACTGCCCGGTGAGGCACGCCACACATTGGGATTGGGTTCTTCGCACTATGATTACGCGTTGTGAGTGTTAGTTCGAGTAGCTGAGCTCCCTTGACTGCATCATCATTAAAAAGCTCATAGAAGTCTCCTAAACGATAAAACAAGAAAGCATCTGGATACTGATCCTTAACTTTTTGGTACTGTTCCATCATTGGCGTTAATTTTTTTGCCACTTAGTTCACCCCATTCATTTATCCTATTAATTATAAACGGTCTTCACCATAAATGGTGTTTTCCACAAAAAGAATTTTTCTCACAATAATATCATTGGATTAGAAAGACTCCTAGCATTCATTAAATTTGAACGCTAGGAGTCCTTTTAAAGTGAAGAGCACTTATATTGTAAAAAGTGGTTCACTGGTGATTATGTCTTTACTTAGCATAATCAACTGCACGTACTTCGCGGATAACCGTTACCTTAATATGTCCAGGATACTCAAGTTCCTTTTCAATCTCATTCTTGATGTCATGAGAAAGAACAGTAGCTTGCAAGTCCGAGATCTTCTTTGGCTTAACAATTACCCGTAATTCACGACCAGCTTGAATGGCATAGCTATGGTCGACACCATTATGGTCATTAGCAATACTTTCTAATTTCTTGAGACGTTGAATATATTGTTCAAGTGATTCACTCCGCGCGCCAGGACGGGCCCCGGAAATAGCATCCGCTGCTTGCACTAATGCTGCAATCACTGATTCAGCTGGAACATCACCGTGGTGAGAAGCAATCGTGTTGATAACCACTTTGTTTTCCTTATACTTACGGGTCAACTCAACACCGAGTTCAACGTGTGAACCATCAACTTCATGATCAATGGCTTTGCCAATATCATGAAGGAGACCCGCCCGCTTAGCCAGGGTGACGTCTTCACCAAGTTCAGCAGCCATAATACCAGCTAATTTAGCAACTTCAATCGAGTGGTCAAGGACATTTTGTCCATAACTAGTCCGATATTTCATCCGGCCAACTGTCTTAATTAAATCAGGGTGCATAGAATGAATGCCCAAATCAAACAGCGCCTGTTCACCCGTTTCGCGCAACTGGGTATCCATTTGCGCACGAGCCTTTTCAACAGCATCCTCAATACGCGCTGGATGAATCCGCCCATCCTGAATCAGGTGTTCCAGGGCAATCTTAGCAATCTCCCGCCGAACAGGGTCAAAGCCACTTAGGACAACTGCCTCAGGAGTATCATCAATAATCAAATCGATCCCCGTCAAGGTTTCCAGTGTTCGAATATTACGACCTTCACGACCGATAATCCGGCCCTTCATGTCATCATTAGGCAGATTGACCACCGTGACCGTCGCCTCTGATACGACGTCAGCAGCACTTCGTTGAATAGCTTCGACAATTAACTTCTTTGCTTGCCGGTCAGCCGTTAATTCAGCATTTTGTTCGCTATCACGAATCATCACTGCTCGTTCCGTCTTCAACTCGTCTTTAACCCGATTCAAGACCTCATTTTTGGCATCCTCATGGGATAATTGAGCAACCTTTTCCAGTTCTGCTTGTCGTTTAGCGACTAGCTCTTCTGCATCTGCCTGCCGTTCCTGTAATTTCTTTTTCTGAACGTCTAAGGAATGTTCGCGTTTGCTGGCTGCCGTTTCTCGTTTTTCTAAGGCATCATCTTTATGATCCAGTGATGTTTCCCGCTGAAGAAGGCGATCTTCTTGCTTTTGAATCTCATTTCGCCGTTGTTTCAACTCATCCTCGACACTTTCACGATAACGATGACTTTCGTCCTTAGCTTCTAAGATGGCTTCTTTTTTAGCAGTTGCTGCTTCTTGCTTTGCCGAATGAATAATTTCTTCCGCACTTTGGTGGGCTTCAGCAATTTTCTTTTCATAAGAAAGCTTTCGAATTGCGTAACCGATAACAATACCGACAACAATAGCAAGCGCAGCTAAAATTAAGCTAAAAGCATCCATCATTTCACCTCCGCTTTCACTATTTAGTTGTTGGTTAAATTAATATTGTTTAATCTGATGTCCAGTTTATTAATTAAACCGCACATATTAAATTTTAAGCTTGGACATTTTTAGTGTCAACCATCTGACTACCCGAATCGATATATTAGCATCATAAATCAAAGTTAGGGACTAGCTAACCAGTATGGCCTGCTAGTCCCTAACCTTTTTAAGCTGACACACCTCAGTCGATTAAATTACTTTTTGGAAGCCTCTTCTAACGTTTCCTGCTTGGTAGTACCCTTCTTCTTAGGGTCATCTTCACTATTCTTCAACGGTTCCATTCCGTAAGCGACCCGAACCTTATTCATTAGTTCAGCCATCGCATCTGGATGGTCAGCTAACCATTGTTTAGCATTTTCGCGGCCTTGACCAATCCGTTCATCGCCGTAAGAATACCAGGCACCACTCTTATTAACTAAGTCCTTTTCAACTGCCATATCAAGCAGTTCGCCAGTCTTAGAAATTCCTTCACCGTACATAATATCGACTTCCGCACGTTTGAATGGCGGTGCAACTTTGTTTTTAACAATCTTAATTTTAGTCCGGTTACCAACAACATTTGTACCGTTCTTAATCTGTTCAGCACGCCGAATTTCCATTCGAATGGTTGAATAGAACTTTAGTGCTCGGCCACCAGTGGTTGTTTCTGGATTACCAAACATCACGCCGACCTTTTCACGAATCTGATTAATAAAGATGGCAATGGTTTTTGTCTTATTAATTTCACCCGATAACTTCCGTAAAGCTTGTGACATTAAACGTGCTTGCAAGCCGACATGGGCGTCACCCATTTCACCTTCAATTTCAGCACGAGGAACTAGCGCAGCAACAGAGTCAACAACAACCAGGTCAACCGCTCCACTAGAAATTAACGCATCGGCAATTTCAAGACCTTCTTCACCCGTGTCGGGTTGTGACAATAGCAAGTCATCAACATTAACACCCAACGCTTCAGCATATTGAGGATCAAGAGCATTTTCGGCATCGATGTAGGCAGCAGTCCCACCCTGGCGTTGCACTTCTGCAACTGCTTGCAAAGCCACTGTCGTTTTCCCAGAACTTTCTGGTCCATAAATTTCGACGATCCGGCCACGAGGATAACCTCCGACACCCAATGCCTTGTCAATTGCTAACGAGCCACTGGATATGGTGGCAATTTTCATATCTGCCGCATCACCCATCCGCATGATTGATCCCTTACCAAAGTTCTTTTCAATCTTACGAATAGCAACATCAAGGGCAGCCTTTCGTTGATCAGCCAAATTAATTCCTCCTTTGACACGATTTACACAAACATAATAATAACAGTTTCCGGCAAAAAAACAAGAATTTTAGCGAACAATGGTTCGATTATTTTTGCAAGGCCGTATAGACCATTTGTAAACCATATTGAACAGCTAATTGGCGAATTTGTTGGCGCGAGTAATTGCTTGGCAACCGTAATTGCTTCGTTTGCGTTGGGTGCCCCGCTCGTGACATTCCCAGCCAAACAGTGCCAGCTGGATGGCCTTCTAATGCGTCAGGTCCGGCAACGCCTGTAAAGCCCAAGCCGACCTCAACATTCATTTTGCGACGGCATCCTTCCGCCATTGCTGCAGCGGTTTGGGCACTAACCACGCCGTTTTGATCCACAACGTCAACTGGAACACCAATCAACTTTTCCTTTGCACTAGCTGCGTAGGTAACAAAGCCCCCGTCAAAAACATTAGAAGCACCAGGAACGGAGCAAATCGTACTCTGGAACATTCCACCCGTTAAACTCTCCGCGGCCGTGATTTTATTGCCTCGTTGTTTTAGCAACTTAACAACAGTCGTTGCTAAGTCGAAGTGATCACCGGAACCAAGGTAATAAGGTTGTTCTTTAGCAATAATTTGCGCACACAGTTTATCCATCATCTGCGGATTAGCATGCTCGTCTTTGCTTACTACCCGAATTGTAATATCAGTTGGCTTAACATATGAGGTAACTGAAAACTGTGGAAAGTCATGACAAACAGGGGCCAGATCAGTCATTAATAGTGATTCAGGACGGCCTAAGAAGTGCAAACTTTGCGCTAATAGTGATTGTTGAAGGTGGAAGTAATCCTTTAAGCGGGGACTTACTTCTAAGTCAATCATCGCCTGTAGCTCAACCGGTGGCCCGGGTAAAACGATGACGACCGAGTGCTGATTGTCCAGCCAACTTCCCAAAGCTAAACCATTTGTGTTGGGAACTGGTTGACCAAGGTACTGTGCCTGACGTTTATTTTCTGGTCGTAATTGAATTTGGCGTTGTTGAAAAATTGTCTGAATATGTTTCCACTGCTCCATACTTGTTTGAAGCCGACTATTGGTTCCAGCGGCCACAGCTGTCAACGTAACATCGTCAGCGGTCGGTCCCAAACCGCCAGTAACTAATACCAGGTCATTGTTTTTTATCTCCGCTTTAACTAACTCACTAATAGCTGTTAAGTCATCACCAACTGTGATTACTTTCTGAATATTTAACCCAATCTTCCGTAGTTGCTGACAAATATAAGATGCATTACTGTTTGTAATTTCACCTCGTAACAATTCATCACCAACAGAAATAATTACACTCCTCATTTTTTTGCCTCCACATATTAGTTACGTAAATTATACCGAATTTCATTTTTTTAGTACAAAATCCTGTTTAGCAACGTAAACAACTCGTCCATAAATGACCGAGCTAGTGATAACAAAAAGGAGGCGGGTCATCCCCTCCTCCTTCTAGGATTGCGTATTGATACAACTAACTTTGACTAACTATTAGCGGGTCAGTCTTCCCGTTATTTGTATTTGTACCATTTTCGTTCTATAAAACTAGTTTTCAGCAGCTTCCTTAGCAACCCGGTTTTCATTGATTAAGATGTAAATCAACAGAACCAATGCTAAAGCAGAAGCAGTGTAAAGGACACTGTTACTTGCCACCCAACCGAACTTAGAAACTAAGATCCCGATTAAGGCAGTAGCCAAGGTTTCACCAAAAATGTATTGGAAGAAGCCCATGAATCCGGTTGATGAACCAACGGCGAATTTAGGAACCGCTTCGTTAACCATCAAACCGACCAAAGTCAGTGGAGCATAAATCAAAGTACCCATGATGAAGAGTACAGTAACGATAAATGCGTGGTTACTACTGAAGAAGTAAACCGTTAAGCATAAGATTAACAGGACAACACAAGCGATAAATACAAGTGCCCGACGACCCTTCAATGCATCAGAAATTGCCCCCATGATGATAACACCAGGAACAGATGCCAATTCAAAAATCCCAACAAGCCACTTAGCAAAAGCAGGACTGAAGCCCTTAGACTGGACTAGGTATGAAGGAATCCAACTCATGATCCCGTAACGAACCAAGTACAGTGACATTGAAGTCAAAGTAATGGCCCAAACAACCTTGTTAGTCAAGATATACTTAACAAAGATTTGTGGCAAGGTTAACTTAGTCAATTCTAAAGAGGTCTTCTTACCATCTTCAGTGATAACTTCATCACCAGTATATTCGGAAATACTTGGCAAACCAACAGTTGTTGGACGGTCAGAACCAGCCAGTAAAACAAAGGCAGCGATGATCAAAGAAACAACTGATGCTGTGTAGAACACAGCAGGGATAGAACCAGCAAACATGAAGGTTGCTAATTGAACAACCGCAACACAGACAAAGGCACCGGCATTGTGGGCAGATGACCAAATGGAGTAAATTGCTCCACGGTGCTTCTTACCCCACCACAGTTGGACGATCCGCTGACATGCCGCAGCACCCATCCCTTGGGCAACTGACATAACCAGCATTAAAATCATCATAACGTACAGGTTCTTGGTTGCACCTAAGCCAAAGTTCAGCAGTGCAGAAAGGATTAACCCGGTTGCCAAATAACGGTTAGGATTACTCTTATCACTCAATGCACCCATGAACAGTTTAGAAATCCCATAACCAATCCCGAAACAGGATAAAACCATTCCGACTTCAGCAGTTGTGAAGCCGTATTGTTTCATGATGTCGTTTTGTTCGGTTGTGAAAATTAAACGAATAACATAATAGCCAATATAGCCGATACAAATCGACAACAGCACACCAGTCTGACGCCACTTATAAACGGAAGAAATCCGTTCTTTTGGTACTTTAACCTTGGCATCAGGAGCTGGTTTCAAGAATGAAAGCATAAATACATCTCCTTAAAAATATGCAATCCCTTTCATAAAGGTACAGACCAATTATACATGATTCATTAATGAATAACAATTACTGGTCCATAATTGCAAACGAAAAGCAGGTAAACCACGTTTTTTACCACGTTTTACCTGCTTATTTTGATATTTATTTAAATCCGTCTGAGAAGACTCCCCGTCCTTGAATGAAATAATCCACTCCAGAGTAAACGGTAAAGAAAAGACAGATATATAACATAATCTGACCAAACGGAATGTGCCAAATTGCAAAGATAACGTTATTCATTAGTAAGAAGATGATGGCAATAAACTGCGTAGTAGTTTTAATCTTACCAGGCATTTTGGCAGCTAAAACAATGCCATCTTGTTCCACCAACAGGAGCCGCAAACCAGTAACGGATAATTCCCGCCAGATAATAATTGCGGTTACCCATGCGGGAACGACTTGGCTACCTGTCAAAACGATAAAAGCAGTCATTACTAGTAACTTATCTGCCAATGGATCCGTAAACTTACCAAAGTTAGTAACGAGGTGGTTCTTACGGGCAATCCGACCGTCCAAATTATCAGTAATGGTGGCCGCGATAAACAAGATTGCCGCGATCAATTGAGCTAATGGAATCGTTGCACCCCAGAAAGTCACACTACCCCATGATTGAAGTGGGAGCACCATTAACAATAAGAAAAATGGAATAATGATTAACCGCACAACGGTTAATTTATTTGGTAAATTCACTGCTGATTCCTCCGTTATTGACGATTATTAGTTGTGGCTGCTTGTTGGTTACCACCATTTGTTTGCGTGTTCGTTGTTCCGGTAGTTGGCCGGTTAGTGGCTGTGGTGTTCTGATTTGGTGCTGTAGTTGTCCGACTAGTAGCGGTCGTCGTGTTGTTTTGGCGAGTGGTCTGACCATTGCGGTTTGCGGCTGCACTAGTTGCACTGCTGGATGAAGAACGGTTATTGCCAAAGTGGATGGTAATTGTCCGAGTATTATTGTACCGACCGGAGTCCGTAAAGTTGATCGTCTTACCATTCAGCTTCAGTGTCGTCCCTGATGCATTACCGACCGTAATGACAACCGTATTGGCATTCCGTCGAATCGTAACGTTGGCCTTACTATTAGCATCCATCGTCCGACTGAATGCACTTGTTCCATCAGTTGTTACACTATTCCAAGCCCGTTGCTTGGCAGTAATTTGCAGTCGAGCATCTTTCTTCAGTGAGGAGGCGTTGTACACAACACTGTTGTTATTCCGTGAAGATTCAGTTAATTTAACACTTTGTGCGGTTGACTTAGTCTTCTTGTGATGAACAGCTTTCTTATGTGAACTTGCCTTCTTCCGGCTTTCACCCGAAACTGAAACAGAGCTATTATCGATCTTCGTTGATGAATCCTGGTGGCCACGAACAATAGCAGTTACCCAGATAGCGGCCAATACAATAATAATGACACAAGCAATAATGATTGTTGGCAAATGCTTACGCAGCTTGCTGACGCTGCCACTAACAGTCTTTCGTTGACTGGCCCGCGTTTCAACCGCTTGACTAATGTGATCAGAGTATTCTTCTGTCTTAGTCTTTGGTAATTGCTCATCAAATTCCTTTAACAGGTCATTACCGTCAAGACCCACTGTATCAGCATATTGCTTTACAAATGCCCGCACATAGAAGTCACCGGGTAATTCATCAAATTTTTCATCTTCAATGGCAATCAAATACCGTTTTTGAATCTTAGTGAGTTGCTGAAGATCATCTAACGTGTAGCCCTTGCTTTGCCGAGCTGCTTGTAGTTTTTGTCCAATCTTAACTTGAGATTCCTGTTCTTTCTCACTCATTATCTTATCTCCATCTCTGAATCAAATTTTCTGTCACCGTTAATTATATCATGATGACGTAGTTTCAATTATTAAGAAAAGGTTTGAATCTACCGATGCTCGGGAACGATCTGGAATACTGAAATTCCCTCAGATTTAATAAATTGATGGGCCACTTGATACAGGTCCTCAATACTAATTGTCCGGAGCTCAGTGATTTCATCCATCAAAGTGGCATTATCGAATAATTGACCACCAAAATGGTTAGCTTGCGCCTCTGGTGAATCTAACAGGCCAATTAAGCGGCCAATTTCAGCATTCTTAATGCCCACAAACCTAGTCCGCGCAGCCTCAATCTGTTGGTCCGCACTTTCCAAAATAGCAATTACTTCATCCGCAAACCGTTCCATCTGCTCTGTATCAGAACTGAAGTAAGCGAAGTAAAAGTCACGCTGCATTTCTAGGTTGTAGGAAAAGGAGTCATCCAATACTTCAGTGTTGTAAAGCCGCAAATAATTATCGGAAGTATCGTCAAACAATACATCTAATAATAAATCAATAGCCAATTTATAGTGCAGTAATTCCCTTCCTGTGTAAGAAACCGGTAATCCACGAATACCTACCATTACTTTGGGACGAGCAACGTCCATTGTCAACGAACGAAATGGAATAACATCGTGACCGGATGGGTCATACAAGTCATTTTTTCGTTCAGGTTTTTGTGCTGAGTCAAATTGCCGACGTTGCTGATTGATGGTCACCCAGTTAAGGGTTTCTTGAGGGTCCATCTTGCCAGTAATCACAAGATTCATATTACTTGGCTGATAAAAGGTCCGGTACGTCTTCATCAAGATATCAGCCGTGATCTGGCTAATTGAGTCAACAGTCCCAGCAATATCAATGTGCATCGGATCATGTGGGTACAAATTACCTAGCATTCCCAAATAAAGGCGCCAACCAGCATCGTCATCGTACATTTGAATTTCCTGACCAATGATGCCCTGTTCCTTTGCAACGGTTTGGGCCGTAAAATAGGGATCCTGAACGAAATCAAGTAAAACATCTAAATTTTCGTGCAGGTGGCTCGTCGTGGAAAATAGGTATGATGTCTGCGTAAAACTAGTAAAAGCATTCGAATCAGCTCCCAATTGACCAAACAAGTCAAATGCATCATGATCTTCCTTTTCAAACATTTTATGTTCAAGAAAGTGGGCCACCCCATCAGGAACACGAATATAGTCTTTTCCACCGTAAGGGATAAATTGATTATCAATGGAGCCAAAGTTAGTGGTGAACATCGCGTAGGTCTTATGAAAGTTTCGCATTGGAATCATGTGAACTGCTAAGCCATTTGCTAATTGCGCTTGATAAACTGGTTGTTCAAATTCTGAATAAACTTTTTTATCCATAGCTACCTCTTTTCACCACTTAATAGATAGGTTGTTTGCAATTTAGCCATTGAAGCTACCTTGACAATTTGTTCATTAGAAACGGCATTTATTTGATCAGCAAAGTTTTTGACTGGTTGTAATCCCAGGAGCTGTTCAACAAGTCGATGCTCCAAGACATTCGTCGCTAAATCCTTACCAGCTTGTTGCTGATTGATAATCGCATCCTTAATTTCTTGAACCGTTGCCTGATCAAATTCTCCATGTTGGATAGCTGTCAATTGTTGGTTAATCATATCAACTACTTGATCATGGTCGGCTGCTTTGATCCCCGTCTGGACTGTCATTAGTCCACTAAAAGGTGATAGACGTGAAGATGCATAATAAGCTAAACTGGCTTTCTCACGAACGTTGGTAAAGAGCTTGGAGTAAGGACTCCCACCGAATAAACCATTAAAAACCACCGCTGGAAAATACGTCGGTTGTCGATAATAAACGGGCAATTGGTAACCGAGATTCAGCTTAGCTTGGGTAATCCGTTGCCGTTCATAAACCTGCAAAATGTCATCGTGCAGCGGCTGATTATAAAAAACCGCTGACTGTTTGGTTTGTAGACGAGCCGTAAATGGCAGTGTCCCAATTTGGTCACGAACTGCTTCTGGTTGAACGTCCCCCATCACAAATATGTCAACCCGGTCATCATTAATCATCTGTTGGTAGGTATTAACTAAACTCGCAGGAGTTAGTCTAGGCAAGTCAGCTAATTGCCCAAAACTGGGCGTCCTCATTACTGAATTACTCTGATAGTACAATGCACATAGTTTTTGGTGAGCATAAAATTGCTTGTCATCATAGAGTGATTTAATGGTGCTGGCAAGGTTATTCACTTGTAAACGGAAAGTAGGACTATCAAATTCACCCTGCTCAACAAGGGGGTGGAATAGCATTTGATTAATTAAATCAATTACCTGAGAAAATAGGGGCTGGTCTGAATAACGGTCATTAACAAAACTTGCTTTTAACCGGACCGTATGCAGACGCCCAACTCTCCCGACCATCATCGTGACATAGGCGCCATACAACTTAGCTAACTGACGAGCAAGTGCCGTTTGCGTTGGGTAAAGGTGGGTACTAGTTTCTAACAAATTAGCTAATAAGTTTCGGGAGGTTGCATTGGTATTCGTTTGTGGAGTAGCAAAGTTAATTAAGACATGGGTTAGCTTGAATTGCTTAGTCGGAATAATATGTAAATTTACTCCGGGCTGTAAACAAAAGTCCACGATTATTTATCTCCTTCGCGATTGACAATTACATTGTCTTCTTCTTTTTCACACACTGAACTATCATACTTGATTGCTAAACGAATTACAAACCGTCACTTAAAATAATTCCTCAAACAAAAAAATTCCCACCAATCACAATTGGCAGGAATCCCTATTTGAACAATTAATTGTTCGGTCCAAGATAATTACTCTTGGTCCCAAACCACTTTTCATTCAACTTTTGCAATTGACCATTTCGTTGCAGACGACCTAAGCCATCATTAATTTTCTTTCGTAATGTGCGGTCACCTTTCCGCATCCCGACAGCATAGTGTTCAGCTGGCATTGCTGGACTAATGTAAGTTGCATAACTCTTACTGTTGCTTTGGTGTTGAATGTAATAGTCAGCATAAACCTGGTCCATCAGGATCCCTTGAATCCGGTTGGCATTCAAATCAATAAATGCGTCTGGGAAGGTGTCGTAGAGGACGGGACTCTTGTGTTTAATTAAGTCCTTTAACAGTTTAGGCTTAGCATCTAATGCAGTTGCCCCAGTCGAACCATTTTGAACACCGAGGGATTTACCCTTCATCCCCTGGAAATTATCGATGTGCTTACTCTTCTTAGTAACCAAAACCTGCTTGTTTTCCAGGTAGTAACGACTAAACGCAACTTTCTTTCGCCGTGCTGGGTTAACCGAATAACCATTCCAGAGAAGATCAATGGTCCCATTCTTCAATTCCGTTTCCTTCATTGACCAATCAATCGGCTGAAAGTCAACTTTAATGCCGTATTGCTTAAAGACTGCTCGGGCTAAATCCACGTCATAACCAACCAACTTACCATTCTTCTGTCGGAAGCCCATTGGCACAAAACTATCATCCAACCCAACGATGACCTTCTTACGTCGTTCAATTCGTTGCCAGGTATCTTGAGTATTAGCACGTTCCGTAACATTTTCACACCCAGCTAATGCAAAGATCGGTACTATGAGAATTAAAATTAATAACCAATTTTTGAGCCGTTTCATTCTATCACTCTCCCGATGAGTAGCTATTCCTAGTCGATTGGCTTAACTTTCAGCAAATTATCAGCAATTTCTTGAGCAAAGTCCAAATCGTGAGTAACTACAAGCTGAGTCATACCACTCTTCTTGAGGTTCAGAATAATTTTCGCCACTTCCTGACGTAAATTGGGATCCAATGCTGAGGTTGGTTCATCATAACACAGGATCTTAGGCTTCATAGCCAATGCCCGCGCAATGGCCACCCGTTGTTTTTGACCACCAGATAGTTGCCAAGGATACAAATCACCCTTCGTTGATAAACCCAGTTCACTCAATAACTGAGCTGCTTGTTTCTCTGCATCCTTCTTCGTTTCTTTCAGGACCATCATCGGCGCTAAGGTAATATTATCCATGACTGACAAATTAGGAAAAAGGTTGAAATCCTGGAAAACAACCCCAATTACCCGGTCAGAATCTTTGGTTCCCTGTGGATCAAATGGTTGGCCATTCATTAAGAAAGTTCCACTATCTGGTGTTTCAAGGCCAGTAATGCAGCGAAGCAAAGTCGTCTTACCAGCACCAGAAGGACCAACAATACAAAGAATTTCGTCATCGTTCACTGTCAGATTAACGCCGTCCAAAATAACACGGTCGCCAAAGCTCTTTTTTAAATTTTTAACTTCTAACATTGGCTAGTCCTCCTTACTTAAAGTATGAGTAACGTTTTTCCACACGCCGTAATACTAATGTGCAAATACCAACTAAAATTAGGTAAATCAAGGCAACTAATAATAATGGTACCAAGGTAACATCCCGTGACGTTGCCACATTTCCGGCCCGCAGAAGATCACCAAGACCGATAACGTAAACTAATGAAGAATCCTTGACTAAGTTAATAACTTCATTACCGATTGACGGGATAACGATCTTAACAACTTGGGGAATGATAATCTTGCGAATTGTTTGCCAGTAGCTCAAACGCAGAACTCGCGCTGCTTCAAACTGACCAACCGAAACTGACTGAAAGCCACCACGGAAGATTTCGGCAAAGTATGCAGCATAGTTCAAAATAAAGGCAACTAATGCGGCGTCATACCGTTGGAAAACAATACCAATAATTGGTAAACCATAAAATACGAAAATTAATTGCAGTAATAATGGTGTCCCCCGCATCAGCCAAACATAGACTTCTAAGATCCATTGTAAGGGGCGAATCTTCGAAGTTAGGCCCAGACTTACAACAATCCCAAGCGGGATCGATACGACCAGCGTCCAGAAGAAGATTTGTAATGTTAGCCAAGCACCTTGGAACAGTGATGGCAAAATCTCAAAAACATAATTTAATGACATCTTAAAGCCTCCCTATCAAAAAATCCCCTTGAGCTTTTATGCTAGCTCAAGAGGACGAATAAACCGTGTTTCCACCTCAATTTACAATTGCCTCACGACAACTGCCTCATCAAGTTTACCTTAACTAAAAAACGCTCTCATAACCATTCCGGCTATGAGGGCGTTTCCGCGGTCCCACCTCATAATGTCATTCCTTCACAAGAATGACCTCAGCAAGTTCATCAAGATAAACTCTGCGCTGTAACGGGCAACCCCGGATTTTCCTACCGTATTCAGAAAACCAACTAACAGATGTGATTCAAGAAAACCACCCTACCTGTTTCCATCAATTCAGGCTCTCTGAAAAAGTGAGAATCTTTACTAGTCTGCTCATCGTTTTTTAATTATTGTTTATGATAATATACTCTCTTTTTTAATCTGTCAATACTTAATTTAAACTCTTTGATCATTTAAAGCGTGTTGATAAAGTACCGATACTGGCCAATAAAAGATGACAAAGTACACTAAATTTAAGGCAAGTGTTGGTGTCAAACTAAATAAGAGAAAGTCACCGATCCCCATACTGGTAATTCCTACTAATGAATAAGCCCAATACGTTAAAGTCATCAAAACAACAATGTCGACAAAGAAGATCATGATAATTGTTAAGAAAGATGGACTAAAGTAACGGGATAAAACTTTTGTTAATTCAACAATTAATGGAAAAAGAAAAATATTTAGCCCCAGAATACCACTACTATACAAGTCAAATACGACCCCCGCAGCAATTGAAAATGGGATCAGGGGAATGGAAATATCCTGTTCGAAGAAATAGGATAATACCAGCCATAAAATTACTAATTCACTGACCATCGAGTATGGGTAAGCAAAGTACAACTTGGCCCAGAGGTTACTGAGGGATCCATCCAAGAACAACGCTAAAAATAGCCCAATCGGAAAAATAAATCTTAATCGTGATAATCGATACATTCTCAGCACCTCGATTAAGCAGGTTCAGCAACGGTTACAATGTTAATATCATTGAAATTAGCTGCTGGTCGAATATAAATTTTTTGAGCAAGTCCATAGTCATCCTTGCCAACTCGGCTCACTTTACCAACGTAAAGGCCTTTTGGTGTCACACCACCCATTCCACTAGTGGAAACTTTGGTACCGGCCTTAATCTTGGCTTTAGATGTGACCTGCCCCATGATTAACTCACCACTAGCAGCATCGTAACCAGTGATAATACCATTCACGGCTTTGCCACTGGCATCCAAAGTGATAGCAAAACGGTTTGCTGCATCGTTAGTATTGCTCAGCAATTCCACTTTACTATTGGTCTTATTCACTTCGGCGATCCGACCAATCAAGCCACTACCACTCATTACGGGCATATTCTTCTTGATACCGTTAGACTCACCCTTATTGATTACCAGTTGCTTTTGCCAAGCAGATGGAGTCCGCATATAAACTGAAGCAGTAACCGTATTATAGTCAGTCAAGCTCTTGTTTAATTTTAATTCTTGCTTTAACTGTTTATTTTCGTGAGCTAGTGTTTGATCCCGAACCTTAGTTTGCGCCAGATCGGTAACTTGTTGCTTCAGCGCCCGGTTTTCCGAATAAGTGTTAAATAGCTGGCCAACTGAGCTCATCCCGTCAGAAACAGCATTTGCCGGAACAGCAACAATGCCGTCAGCAAAGCCAACAATATCATTACCAAACTGTTGAATCAGCGGAGGTGTGGAACGACGGTTTCGTAATGAAACTGAACCCGCCATTAATCCGAAGCATATTACCAGGATAATGACAACCATAACTAATCGTCGATTTGAAAAGAATTTCTGCATACTATTCCTCCACAAATACCTAATAAAAAGAAAGGACCAGACAAAACAAATCGTTTTGCGACCAGCCCCATCTGTTATAGATATGGTTTTAATTGATGCTACTTTTTCTTCATTACGTCGATGCTCTTCAGAGATTCACCAGTACCAATGGCAACACAATCAAGTGGATCATTAGCAATGAATACAGGAACCTTAGTAGCATCAGCAATAACGTCTGGCAAGTGCTTCAATAATGCACCACCACCAGTTAAGACGATTCCGTGGTCAATAACGTCGGCAGCGATTTCTGGAGAGGTTTCTTCCAAAGTACCCTTGATGGCGTCGATAATTGCACTAACAACATCTTGTAATGCTTCAGAAACATCCTTAGCAGAAACTTCCATGGTCTTTGGCAATCCAGTAACAAGATCACGACCTCGGACTTCAGTAGTTCCCATTTCAGCAGCTGCCTCAGGCGAAGCTGAACCGATATCCCACTTCAGTTTTTCAGCTGTCCGTTCACCAATCAATAGGTTCATGTTTGAACGAACGTATTGAGCAATGGCATCATTCATCTTATCTCCAGCCATCCGAATGGAACGACTAGAAACAATCCCACCGAGAGAAATTGTTGCGACATCAGTAGTCCCACCACCAATGTCAACCACCATACTACCAGTTGGGTCCATTACAGGTAACCCGGCCCCAATGGCAGCGGCAAATGGTTCTTCGATAACGTACGCATCACGAGCACCGGCCACGCGGGTAGCATCAATGACGGCCCGTTTTTCAACTTCGGTAATCCCACTTGGTACACAAACCATAACGTAAGGCTTCCCATTAGCTGAACCAATGGCTTTTTCAATGTAGTACTTCATCATCGTAACCGTCGTATCGTAATCCGCAATGACCCCGTCCTTCATTGGCCGAATAGCGGTAATACTACCTGGTGTCCGTCCAATCATGTCACGAGCATCCTTACCGACGGAAATAACTTTATTAGTCTTCGTATTCCGGGCAACAACTGAAGGTTCGCGTAACACAATTCCCTTACCTTCAACGTAAACGATTGTGTTAGCAGTCCCTAAATCGATCCCCAGATTTTTGGCTCCGATTCCTAGCAAATCTGCTTCTTCCCTTCATAATTAATTGTTTAAATAATTGATCGTGCATATTATACCATAGCCATTTCTGACATACGAACATTACTATACAAAATTAGCCATTAAAAGACCAACAAATTTACCAGAAATTTAAGCTTTTTTTAGACTTTCTGCCAATCAGCTCGTATGTCGTTGATTTTCACGCCAGCTGTAATAGCTTTCGTGGCCAATAATCATAAAATCTAAAAACTGGAGGCCTAGAATGTTGCATCCCCGATGCAGTCGTTTCGCCATCACTAAGTCCTGCGCAGAGGGCTCGACGTTACCCGAAGGATGATTATGAACCACTGCCAGTCCTGCCGCTGACTTTTTCAATGCCTGGTTAAAGACTCGTTCAGGATATAATGGACATTCACTTCGCCCACCCCGAAAAAGTTCCTGAATATCGATAATATTATTACGAACATCGGTAACAACTAGCAGTACCGTTTCCTGATCATTGTCGGCTAATAAATCCATCATCTCCGTACTTAAGATAAAGCTAGAAAAGGCATGACCTAACAGTGGACGATGGCTCAATTGTATAAGGCGGCCCAAATGGATAGTATCGAGGAAGCTCTTCATCTGGGGATGCCAAGTGATGCATTCAGCATAATCTTCATCATCCATGTTTTTGACCGCGTTTGCAGTGGGAAATTTTTGAAGAAAATTGGTTGCTAATTTTGTTCTGCCATCGTTATTGCTGTCAAAGATGGTGTGTACTAAGCGCACATACTGCTGCTCGTTTCCTAATTTCATACATTAAAACTCCTTTTAGCTCTCTATGTAATAAGAACGCCAAAAGGAGTTTCTTTGCACTTTTAATCTTTGAATAGATGGCGGACTTCAGAAATGAAGTACAAGGAGCCAGTCACAATTAGAACGTCATCAGCAGACAATTGGGTGGCGATTGATTCCAAACCTCGTTGCCAATGTTTGGCATATTTAATTGGGTATCGACTACGAATATCAGCAGTAATATCATCGAGATCTGCACTTGGTCGATTGGCACTGGGCCCAGCAAAATTCGTGACCATGATATGAACATTACCAAGGCTAGCCAGTTCACCCAGCATTAGATCATATTGCTTATCGGCCAAAATAGCGACTAATAGATAAACATCTCGATCTCCGAGGTCATTATGAATGGTATTAACCAAGGCTTGAATACCAGGAAGGTTATGAGCACCATCTAAGATTACCGTTGGTTCTTCACTAACAATTTCCATCCGTCCTGGCCAAGTAGTTGCTGCTAGAGACTGCTTGAGGTCCGCAGGCGCCAATGGTAAATTTTCCTGGACCATAAACAGTTGAACGATCGTAATCGCGACTGCCGCATTCTCGACTTGATAGTCACCAGGCAATCCTAAACGACTAGCAAAATGGTGAAGGCCTATCCCATCATATATTATTTGGGAAATTAGGCCATGCTGGTTTACCTTCCGAACGTTGAAGTCCACCCCTTCTTCATATACTGGTGCGTTCAGATTAGCAGCCTCATTGACAATCACTCGGTGGGCTTCACTGGGAAGTTTACCAATCACGATGGGGACTTTTTCTTTGATAATTCCGGCCTTCTGATGGGCAATTGCACCTAGGGTATCGCCGAGGTACTTCATATGATCCCAGCCTACTGTCGTAATAACACTAACCTTAGGGACAATGACATTTGTCGAATCATATAAGCCCCCGATGCCAACTTCAAGGATGACAACATCCGGCTTTTTTTCAGCCATATAACAAAACATGATGGCAGTATCAATTTCAAATTCTGTAGGTCCGCCAGTTGGTAAGATTCGGTCTAGCTTTTCCACCACTAGTTGGACCCGGCGTGTAAGCCTAACCAGGTCGTCATCAGCAATTGGTTGCCCCTGATATTGAATTCGTTCATTAAACCGCGTGATAAATGGCGATGTGAATGTACCTACCGTTAGTCCTTGGCCGATCAACGCATCACGTACCATTGCGACGGTCGATCCCTTCCCATTCGTTCCCGTGACATGAATATAAGTTAAGCCGTCCTGAGGATTGCCTAATTCTGCTAAGAATCGCTTCATCCGGTCTAATGTGGGAATCTTCTTGAACTTAGTTCGACCGTGAATAAAATTAAGTGCTGCTTGATAATCGTCAATCATGATGATGCTCCTTCAACTGAGTCCATTTCGATATTAACGATAATAACACAACCTTACAAAATAAGCTCCTCACATCCAATTAAAGATGGATATCAGGAGCTTACACTTTATTCTAGTGATATAAGTCGAAGCGGCCTTTAGAAAGGAGTTCTTTGACCCCACCGACTTCCATCAAGGAACGGTTCATAATCATTTTCTTCATAAATGAACCGATGTATCCCTTCACAGGGTGACCCATCGCCGTCCCAAATGCTTTGGTATTACCTACAGAAGCCACGGTTCCTAGAGACTTGTAACTGTATCCCTTAGCAAACCGCTGACCATTTTTAATCCGCTCTGTCAAATCTTCAGCAGTGTAATCCGCCATCGATAGAGCAATCTGGGCCGTTGTTGGATATGGACGTTTTTCTCCAGGAGCCATAAAGGCAGCCACATCCCCCAGAATATACAAATCGGGGTGTTCTGGGTCATTCAAGTGATCATTTACCATTACCCGGCCACGACGCGCCTTGAGACCTGATTTGGCAACCACAGGGCTACCACTAACTCCGGTTGTCCAGATAATAGTACCAGCAGTAACGGATTCTTCATCAGCATCCTTTCCCCGCTTATACAGTACCTTTCCTGGTTCAATTCCTGAGATTAAGCAGCCGGTCATCAGATTAACCCCTAACTTCTTAACGAGGTTTACACCGTAATCTGCTAACTTATCATTAAACATTGGCAATAAGCGAGTTGCGGCTTCCACTAAGATAATTTGAATATCACTTGGCTGAACACCAGCGACATCTGCAAAGTGTGTCCGGGCATCAACCAGTGCTCCAGCCAATTCAATCCCCGTGAATCCAGCACCGCAAACTACGATCTTAAGGTTATCAGGGTTTTTACTACTACGGTAATCTTTTAACTGTTTCAAGATATGGTCATGGATATCAATGGCCTCCTTAACGTTGGTCATTGGCAAGGCATTTTCTTCTGCTCCCTTGATGCCAAAAGTTTCGGAAACAAACCCTAGGCCCAGGACACAATAATCATAAGTTAATGGTTCGTCCTGGTGAGCTAATTGGACGTTCTTAGCAGCCGGATCAAGCTTAACGACTTCGTCCTGAATGAACGTCGTAATGTCCGGATCGATCAAATCCGCGACTTTATAAGAAATCTTGGATGGCGTTTGTGTACCAGCCGCCACTTCATGAAGGTCGGTTGCTTCATAGTGATATGGATTACGGTCAACTAACGTAATCTTAACCGCACCTTTAAGTTTCTTTTGTAGCAATACAACCGTCTTTAAGCCAGCATATCCGGCTCCTAAAACAACAACATGTTTCATTTCTTATACCCCCTATTTTATTCAATTAATCCTTCATCCGCCGCTCGTAGCATTCGATAACGTTTACTGTTCTTTGCCAATTGAGCTGGTGATCCGGCAAGGTCCACCTGACCATTTTCCAGGAAAATTACTTGATCCATCTGATCAATTCCCTGTAAGTGGTGGGTAACCCAAATCAATGTTTTATCTTTCAATTCTTTCATGAATGTATCAATGACCTGTTGTTCGGTAATGGGATCCAAACCGACAGTAGGTTCATCTAAAATTACAATTGGAACATTTTTTAACAATATCCGGGCTAATGATAAACGGTGTTGTTCACCACCAGAAAAGCCCAGGCCTGCTTCACCAACTTTGGTGTTCAGACCATCAGGCAGTTGATGAATCTTCTCTGCTAAGCCAACCCGTTGGAGAACGGACCAAACCTGTCCTTCTGTTGCCTGTTCATTACCGATTCGGACGTTATTCAAGACACTGGTATTAAACAGATATGGTTGCTGGTGAACAATCCCAATGTAATTGGAAATTTGATCCCCAAATTCACTTGTCGGCACATCGTTTAGTAAGACCGACCCAGAGTTAGGTTGTCGGTCGCCACGCAGTAATGACACTAACGTACTTTTCCCGGCACCACTGCGCCCCAGAATAGCTAACTTCTCACCAGAGTGAATAGTCAATGATAAGCCATTCAAAATAACATTCTTAGTATGCGGATAAGCAAATTTGACGTTCGTTAATTGCAACTGAAATGGTGCATGAACGACATCCAGTTGCTCGTTATCCTTCGGCACCGCCGGCAAACTGTTTAAACGCTCTAATGAATCAACATAGGTATTAGTTTGTTGAGCAGCATTGGGCAATCCCGCCAATGCCTCATCAAGTGGGAAAACAGCTAACACAAATGCTGCAATCCAGTTAGCACCCCAGTGATGGCCAAATCGCCATGATGACCAGATCACCAAAGCAATAACAACCAGTAAAATCATCATTTGCAACAAGAAGTCACGAAAATAATTAAAGGAATGCAGTGCATGTTGCGACTTCCGTAATTGTTGTTCATCATTCTTACGTCGCCCGAGATATTCCGCCGAACGTCCGGCAAAGATCCAATCGGTAATCCCAAGAACATTATCAGTCAAGTCCGCATATAAGCGGTTAGTTGCTTGTTTTTCATCATCTTGTCGCTGGCCATTAACAAGAACTGACCAAACAGGAATTCCAATAATAATCAGGCCAAATAGAATTGCCAGTAGTAACCCCATCAAAGGTGTCAAAACACCTAACCCGATAACAATAATGACGTATAATCCAGCAGCTACGAGCATTGGGAAAATCGTCCGCAAGTACAGGTTCTGAATGTGGGCCACATCCTCAGACAAGAGACCCAGAATATCACCAATTCGGTATTTACTGTTGAAGAAGACTGCATCCTGTTCCAGCGAATTATATAGCTTCTTACGAAAGTCTGATGTCATCTTTAATACCCAGTTGTGTGACGTAATCCGTTCACAGTATTTAAACACTGGCCGAAAAATTCCAAATGCCCGTGTTAATACGATCGGCACATAGACCAACAGAATATTAAATGGCATCGTTGCACATTTACTGATAAGGTAACCAGCTGTGAACATTAGGCCGCCGGCACAGACAAAGGTCAAAATTCCCAGACTAATTGCCAATATCAAGGTCCAACGATATTTACGTAGGTAGGGACGGACCCATCGATCATGGTGTAGTGCTTTAAATAAAGGTATTTTATGCATCTAGCCGTCCTCCCCTCATTTGGCGAATTAGTTTCGTTAAGTAGCCATTTTGCTCCAACAACGTTTGATAATCTCCCTGTTCAACCAACCGACCATGATTCAATACGATAACATGATCCATTTGATTCAACCAGTGCAGGCGGTGAGTAGCCAATAGAACTAAGCGATCCTTCATTAGGGGCAACATCCGTTCCTTGAGCTCTAATTCTGTTTCAATATCTAAGTGCGCTGTAGGCTCGTCCAAAATCATGATTTTCCGCTTTTGATCCAGAAAAGCCCGGGCCAAAGCAATCCGTTGCGCTTGACCGCCGCTCAAAGGGCGGTGCCCTTGACCAATCACAGTCGATAACCCCGCTGGTAAAGTGGCCACTAGATTATCTAGCCCAACCACATGAACAGCTTTTTCAACCTGCCGATCACTGACATCTGGCGTATAAAAAGCGATGTTGTTACGCAGTGTATCCTCAAAAATGTAAGGATGTTGCGGAATATACAAGATTTGCTGCTGCCAATCACTAATGTTCATTGAATTAGTCATTGTCCCTTGTACATTAAATTGGCCAGCGGTCGGTGCTAAAAAGCCAGCCAGTAAGTTAATCAGAGTTGTTTTGCCAGCGCCGCTCATACCAATAATTCCCACCTTTTGGTAGCCCGTCAAAGTTAAATTCAACGGTTTCAATTGACTACCAGACGGGTACTGGTAACTGACCCCAGTCAATTTCAACTGGTCGTTCGGTAACCACGAATGTAATTGGACTTGAGGCCGCTGGGGTTCAGCCATTTTCAAAATCCGGTAAACCGCATGAAAAGAATTCTTACCATTTAATGTGGCATGGTAATCGTTCGCAAAATTACGAATTGGCATGAAGTACTCCGGAGCCAAGATCAGAATGGCTAACGCCGGAAACAACAATAAGTGCCCATCAATCAATCGCAGCCCGAGGAAAACCGCTAGGATCGCAATCGCTAACGTAGTGAAAAAATCCAACGCGAAGGTTGACAGCATGGCTACCCGAATAACGCTCATCGTTGAGCGCCGAAACTGCTCACTAGAACGAAAAATGCTTTTTGAATATTGCTTGCTGATGCCAAAATACTTTAAAGTGTCAATTCCTCGTAAGGAATCAATAAAGTGGTTCGATAACATTTGAAAATTGGCATACTGGCGATCCGCCTTTGCCTTGGCCGCGTAACCCAGAATAATCATAAATAGGATGATTAATGGGTAAATGGCTAACATTACTAAACCAGAAACCCAATCCAAATATAAACACACGATCAGGAGCAAAATGGGAATGACCATCATTGACACAAATTTGGAAAACAACAAGTTAATGTAAGTTTCCACTTCCGAAATTCCATCTAATGCTAGCGTCACCATATTCCCGGTCCCTTCCCGATTTATCAGAACGGGGCCCAAGGTAAATAGACGTTTTAACAACTGTTGACGCAATTGGTCGGCACAATGACGAGCATAACTATCAAGTCGCGCCTGTTCGAGCCAATTAGTCAAGTGGCGGGCAGTAAAGCAACCGGCAAATAACAAGAGCCACTGCCACTGACTGGCTAAGGGATGTCCTTGCCAGAGGTTTGTTAAGAGCATCGCAAGCCCTAAAGCTTGACCAAGGATAAGAAAAGCTTGCAGAACGTACAGTCCCACAAGCTTTACCATGATCTTCTTGCTCTCTGGAAGTGTAAAGAGTAATCGATCAATCATTCTATTACTTGTCCTCCGTAATTACTGGCATCGCAATCCGCTTCCGGAAAATCCAGTATGCCCAGATCGTGTAAGCCAGAACGAATGGCAATAGGCAGCAAGTGGCAATTGTCATCACAGTTAAGGTGTAGTGAGTCGATGAAGCGTTCTGAATTAACAGGTCATAACGTGAACTAATGGAACTAATCAGGACACGTGGGAATAGACCAATAAAGATCAATGCAACCAGTGAAACAAGTGTAAGACCACTGGCAATGAAGGCAGTTAATTCCTTCTGCTTCATCGTTGCGGCATGTGCAACAATCGACAGGATAACAATTACTACTAACATCGTTAACGTACCAACTGGATGAACATGAATGAAGTCCGTCATGAAGATCAACATTAGAGCAAAGACGATTAAGCCTAAGTACAGTACCCAGTATAAGAATTGAGCATAGTTGTTTGACCGCTCCTCGACTTCACCAGCTGTCTTCAAGGACAAGTAGTTCAAGCCATGCAAATAAGTTAACAGGGTTAACGCAATTCCACCAACCACTGAGAACCAATTAATGTAGTCAAAGAATGTTGCATGAAAATTACCATTAACATCAATTGGCATTCCTTTGATCATGGAAATAAACATAACCCCAAGGAAGAACGGAACCATTGCGGAACCAATTCCTAACGTCCAGTCCCAAATCTTCTTATGCGGCATTGGGCTCTTTGCCCGAAATTCGAACGAGACACCACGAATAATTAAGCCGACTAAGACCAACATTAAGATCAAGTAGTAACCACTGAACAAGCTGGCGTACCAGAATGGGAACGATGCAAACATCGCACCACCAGCCGTGATCAGCCAAACTTCATTACCGTCCCAAACAGGGCCAATTGTTTGCACCATTTGATCACGTTCTGCTTCGCTATGAGCAACCGTGATTGTTGCCATCCCAACACCGTAATCAAAGCCATCTAGGAAGAAGAAGCCCGCAAACAAAACACCGATCAGGAAAAACCATAATAATTGAAGAGCACTCATTTAGAACGCCTCCTTATCAAATGGATCCAGAACCTTCTTAAATTTAGGTTCAATTGTTTGAGTTGGGTCCTTCTTTAATTCCCGAACAACTAAAGCAATCATTGCGATAGCTAACGTGGTAAATAAGCAGAAGTAAATAATATTGGATGTTAGTAAGGACGCAACCGAAACGTTTGGTGAAACACTTTGTTGAATGGTAAATAAGCCATAAACTGTCCACGGAACACGTCCAAATTCAGTAACAAACCAACCAGCTGTATTACCAAGGAATGGGAAGAATGTCGTAATCGCAATCAACCACATTAACCAACGATGGCGATAAAGCGATTGCGACTTTTCACGACTCATAATTAAGCCGATAAGTGAAATTAGGATAATCCATGCAGCAACACCACACATAATCCGGAAACTATAGAACAAGGTGTTAACGGGTGGATAGTAATCAATGTTCTTGCCATACTTATGTTTGTACTGAGCGTTTAATTCATTCATCCCAGTGACCGCACCAGAGGTTGAATGATATGACAAAATACTCAATGCATACGGTACATCAAGGTTGTATTCTTCCTTATGCTGCTTTGAATTAGCAATCCCAACAACTGTCCATGGAGCATGCTTGCCAGTCGTAGTATAAACAGCTTCGGTGGCTGCAAACTTCATTGGCTGCTCCTTAATCAGGTATTGCATTTGCAAATCACCAAGGACTAAGCCAAAAATAGCGAAGATCAGTGAAATGGATAATCCTAACCGCAACGTCTTCTTATAGATGTGACGAGCAGCATCAGATGCTTGCTTCTTCTTTAACAGTTGAAAAGCAGCTAAGCCAGCGAATATTACACCACCCATCATGATGGCATTCAAAATAACATGGCCAAATTCGTACCATAGTTGAGGATTTTTCAATAAAGCACCAAAATCAACCATTGTGGCCCGTCCATTTTTCTCGACGTAACCAACTGGGTGCTGCATAAAGGAGTTCGCTGTAAGAATCCATAATGCAGATGTTAAAGAGCCAAAGCTGGTCATCCAGATAAAGAATGCGTGTAAGCCCGGCTTAACTTTATCCCAAGTGAATACCCACAATCCAATAAATGTAGATTCGATAAAGAATGATAGCAATGCTTCAAGAGCCAAAGGAGCACCAAAAATGTCCCCCATAAATCGTGAGTAATCAGACCAGTTCATTCCAAACTGGAATTCTTGAATAATTCCAGTAACGACACCGACAGCAAAGCTCAGCAAGAAAATATTTCCCCAGAACTTCGTCATCTTTTTATATGATTCATCCTTAGTATGAACATACATGCTTTCCATAAGTGCAACGACAAAGGCTGTCCCAATTGAAAATGGAACAAAGAAGAAGTGATAGACCGTCGTCATCGCAAATTGGAAACGAGCAAGACTAAGAATAGTCATAAATAAGAACCTCCCTCCAAAGGATATAATTCTGAAACCGTTTCCTGTTTCATTCCACTTTCATCATAATACTTGTGATAAGGAATTACAAATGTATTTGCCAAATATTTTAGAGGTTTAAATACAAATAAACCCTTTAGACCATGCGTATCGCATTTGCTTATCAAATGATATCATTTTATTTAAAAATAGATAATAAAAGAGCAAGCCGATAACACCGACTTGCTCTTCAAATACGTTTTAAGCATTCGCTAATGAAGCTAACCGATCCTTGGCGGCAGCAAGCTTTTGCTGCCAATCCTTAGCCTTAGCACGTTCTTCGTCAACAACTGCCTCAGGGGCATTGTCAACAAACTTTTGATTACTTAACTTCTTTTCAGAACGTTGGACTTCTTTTTCCAGTTTAGTGATTTCTTTTTGCATCCGTGCGCGTTCCTTATCAAGGTCCACCAATTCAGCCATTGGGATATCCACTTCAGCACCGGTAATGATTGAAGACAAAGCTAACTTTGGCGTTGCCACATCAGTACCAATGGTCAATTCTTCAGGATGGCAGAAGCGATCAATATAGTCTTGGTTATCCTTAAAGATATCAGCCAGCTGCTGAGTTTCGACTTTGATCACCATATCAACGGGCTTGGACATCGGGGCATTCGCTTGATTACGAATGTTCCGTACCGCCGTGATTAATTCGATCAAGTGGCTCATTTCTTCAGTAGCATCCGCATCGTTAAATTCAGGGTGGTCAACCGGGTATTTAGCAACCATGATGGATTTACCATCATGAGGCATTGACTGCCATAGTTTTTCGGTAACAAATGGCATGATTGGGTGCATTAACTTCAAGATCTGATCCAGGACATAGCCAAGGATGTTCTTGGTGTCCTGCTTTTCAGCAGCGGTACCATTGTTCAACTTTTCCTTGGTCATTTCAATGTACCAGTCACAGAAATCGTTCCAGATGAAGTTGTAGAGAGCCCGACCAGCTTCACCAAATTCGAACTTATCGAACTGGGCAGTAACCTGAACAACCGTTTCATTCAAACGTGATAAGATCCACCGGTCTGCTAAGTCCCACTTGCTCTTTTCTGGTAATTGTGGAGCTGGCATGTCGCCTAAGTTCATAATAACGTAACGACTAGCGTTCCAAATCTTGTTAATGAAGTTCCAAGCAGCATCCATCTTAGTGTAAGAGAAACGAATGTCTTGTCCAGGAGTAGAACCAGTAATTAGGAACCAACGTAGAGCATCAACCCCATACTTCTTGATCACATCCATTGGATCAATCCCATTACCAAGCGACTTACTCATCTTTCGACCCTGTTCATCGCGAATTAAACCGTGCAATAAGACATTCTTAAATGGTGCCCGACCGGTAAATTCTAGTGACTGGAAGATCATCCGAGAAACCCAGAAGAAAATAATATCATAACCGGTTACCAAAGTATTGGTTGGGAAATACCGCTTATAGTCAGGGGCATCAGTGTTTGGCCAACCCATCGTTGAGAATGGCCATAATGCACTTGAGAACCAGGTATCAAGAACATCTTTATCTTGTTCCCAATTTTCAGCATCTTTAGGTGCTTCCATTCCAACATATACTTTACCGGTTTGCTTGTTATACCAAGCTGGAATCCGGTGTCCCCACCAAAGCTGACGAGAAATAACCCAGTCATGGATATTCTCCATCCACTGTGTAAAGGTATGTTCAAACCGCTTTGGAATGAAGTTAACCCGGTCGTCAGTTTGTTGGTTCTTTAAGGCTGCTTCCGCCAATGGCTTCATCTTAACAAACCATTGAGTAGACAAACGTGCTTCTACTTGAACACCAGTCCGTTCGGAGTGACCAACAGAGTGGACAATTGGAACGACCTTAAGCATGTAACCCTGGTCTTCCAAGTCCTTTACCATCGCTTTACGAGCTTCAAACCGATCCATGCCCTCGTACTTACCAGCATTTTCATTCATTGAAGCGTCTTCGTTCATAGTATTTAATTCTGGCAGATTATGACGCTTACCAACCTTAAAGTCGTTTGGATCGTGGGCTGGGGTAATCTTAACCATCCCGGTACCAAAGTCTGGGGTAACGTAGTCATCAGCGATAATTTCGATTTCACGATCAACTAACGGAACTCGAACTTTCTTGCCGACTAATTCCTTGTACCGGTCATCATGCGGGTTAACCGCCACCGCTTCATCACCAAACATTGTTTCTGGACGAGTGGTGGCAATTTCGATGTAGTCCTTACCATGGAATTTGGTGCCATCAGTAAATGGGTACTTAACATGGTAGAAGGCCCCCTTATCGTCCTTGTGGATAACTTCGATGTCTGATAAAGCAGTCCGCGCTTGTGGGTCCCAATTAATAATATAAGTTCCCCGATAGATCAAGCCCTTATTGTAAAGATCAACAAAGACTTTCCGGACAGCTTTATTTAGACCCTTATCCAAGGTAAAGCGTTCCCGATCATAGTCAACGGAGATTCCCATCTTGGCCCACTGCTTGTGAATAATATCAGCATATTCGTCTTTCCAGTCCCAAACCTGCTGAACAAACTTGTCACGGCCAAGGTCATAACGAGAAATTCCTTGTTTTCTTAACCGCGCTTCAACTTTTGCTTGAGTAGCAATACCAGCATGGTCCATCCCTGGAATCCACAAAACATCATAACCCTGCATCCGCTTTTGGCGAATAATCATGTCTTGTAAAGTTGTATCCCAAGCGTGTCCCAGGTGTAATTTACCGGTAACATTCGGCGGTGGAATAACAATTGAGTAAGGATGTGCTTTCTTATCGCCACTAGGCTTAAATAAGCCCTGGTCAATCCACCATTGGTAACGACCGGCTTCGACAGCTGTCGGATCGTACTTGGTAGACATTTGTGTTTCGTCAGTCATAAATGATCTCCTTTCGAAATAAGCATAAACAAAAAACTCGTCCTATCGATAATAGGACGAGTTCCGCGGTACCACCTAAATTGGATTGTAAAGTTACAACCCCACTTAATCATTTAATAACGGTAAATGAACCGCCCCAGCCTACTTGGTTCAGCCGGGTTGCTCCCGAATTACCTTCAGGCACAGTCAGAAGGGGATTTTTCACCAATCATCCCTCTCTAGACTTCTTTCTGTGTCCTACTCTTTCGGTCAATGCTTTTCAATATGCTTGTATCATAGCCAATTTCTGCAACATCGTCAAGGCTGATTACAGAAGTTCTGCAAAGACGTCTTCATTTTGATTCAAGAAATCTTCACCATTATGAATTTCTGTGATTTTAATTCCGTCTAATGCCCGTTTTATTAAGCCATCAATATCTAGCCGCTGTTCGTACTTCCGTGTCCGTTCCAAATTAGGCTTAGTTTTCGGCGACGGTGGTGTAAAGACAGTACAACAATCTTCATATGGCAAAATTGATAAATCATAGGTATCAATCTGCTTGGCTAGTGCAATGATTTCAGTCTTATCAAATGACAGTACTGGCCGCAGTACTGGGAGGTTTGTCACATCATTGATGACTAGCATACTTTCCATTGTCTGGGAGGCCACTTGACCCAATGATTCACCATTAAAGATCGCCAAACCGTGGCGTTTCATCGTGAGTGCTGCTGCCAATCGCAACATCATCCGTCGCTGAACAGTCATTAGATAACCTTCTGGAACCTTTTCTTTTACTGTTTCTTGAATTTCCGCAAACGGTACCTGAATGAATCGAATGCTACCACTATAACGAGCAAGTTTGGCAGTCAGTTGCTTAGCTTTGGCCAATGCTTGCGGGCTAGTATATGGCGGACTAAAGAAGTGGACCATTTCCATTGAAACGCCCCGTTTCATACCCAAGTATGCGGCAACTGGGGAATCAATACCACCTGACAACATCATCATACCCTTACCCGCAGTGCCAACTGGTAACCCACCAGCACCCTGGATAGTTTCACTTGACAGGAAAATTCCATTCAGTCGAATTTCAACTCGAATCGTCAAGTCTGGATGATGAACATCAACCTTTAATAAGTCAGGAAATTTTTGCAACAGGTAACCACCTAAGCGGTCGTTCATTTCAAAGGTGTCGATCGGGAATTTATGATCAGACCGCCGCGTATTAATTTTAAAGGTAATCGGGTGGTCCACTTGTTCTTGCACCATCTTAACGGCTGCCGCTGCAGTGGCTGCAAATGTCTTATCGACCCGAATAGATGGTGAAAAGTTTTGAATACCAAAGACATCCTTTAAACGATTCATCACCTGGTCATAATTGGCACCGTTTAATTCAACGTGCAGGCGATCACGCTGAGCATGAACTTTAACTTGCTCAAATCGGTGCAGAGCCTTGCGAACATTGGCCCCTAAACGGTCAATAAAGTTTTTCTTATTGTGGCCTTTGGTGGACAGTTCACCATAGCGGACCATAATTTCTGTGTATTCCACTAGTTCATCCCCTTCCAATCCTATTCAATGATTTTCTTGAAACCAGCGTACAGTTGATCAAAGACTTTGTTAAATTGGTCAGCTTCTTCTAACGTATTTTGGTCACCCAAGCTAATCCGGACAGCACTGGTAGCAATGTTATCAGGAACTTTCATAGCAGCTAAGGTACCAGCTTCTGAATGTTTCTTAGATGAGCAGGCACTCGTCGTGGATATAAAGATGTTTTGATCTTCAAATGCGTGGACAATCGTTTCTCCTCGTACGCCTTCGATTGCAAAGCATAAAATGTGGGGGGCGAAACCTTTGTCACGACCGGAAATCATGTGAACATGGTCAAATTTACTAATGTGATCATAGATTCGTTCTTTAATTGCTTGTTCACGCTTAACAGCTGCTGCTTCATTTTCCTTAACTAAACGAATTGCCCGAGCCATTGCAACATCCCCAGGCGTATTTTCAGTACCACTCCGCAGTGTCCGTTCTTGACCACCCCCGGCAACCAAGGGTGCTAGTTTACGTCCTGAACGAACAAAGACAAAACCGGTCCCCCGCGGTGCATGGAACTTATGGCCAGAGAACGTCGCAAAATCAACCCGGTCACTAAATACTAAATCATCAAGACCCTTACCAATAGCTTGAACCGCATCCACATGGTAATGAATATTTGGATAGTCTTTCAGAATCTCGCCGACTTCCTTAATAGGCTGAATCGTACCAATTTCATTATTGACCGCCATGATGGAAACCAGAATCGTATCAGGACGAATGGCAGCCTTAACATCTGCTGGATTGATTCGTCCTTCCTTATCTACCGGCAGATAGGTAATATCGAATCCTAAATCTTTTAATTGTTGCGTTGGGTTCCGCACGGCCGCGTGTTCCACTGAAGTAGTGATGATATGCTTACCAAACCGGTGCTTGGCCATTGCTGTCCCCTTAATAACCCAGTTGTCACCTTCCGAGCCACCAGAAGTGAAAATAATTTCACTTGGCTTAACATGAAATAAGTCAGCAATTTGCTGACGCGCTTGCTCTAATAAATTCCAAGCATTTTCTCCCCAGCTGTGTAAACTACTTGGGTTCCCCCAGATCTTTTGGCTGACGGTATCGTAGGTTTGTAAAACTTCGGGAGCGACTTTGGTAGTCGCACTATTATCAAAATAAATCATTTAGCTATGAACCTTCCCATTGATTAATCTTTAAGCGCATTGGATAGATTATATTGGTTCCTAATTTGATAAATCGATTGTTAATTATAGCAGAACTTGCCATTAAATACAGCGGTAACCCTTGATAAATTAAAGCAATGTGATGTCCGACTCAAAGTAAACGTGTAAGAAACCCTCCAGGGATAAAAGGAGACTCTAGAGTCTCAATTCCAAACTCTAGAGTCTCCTTTTACCTATGAAATTAGTTTTATCATAAGTCTGTTCTTTAAAAAATTACTTTAATTCTGCATAGTAGCTGTCCTCAATGCGTTTGTAGCTGCCTGGTTCAACTTCTTCCAAGGCAGTAGCAATAGTCTCCAAACTAGCAGTGTAGTTATAGTTTTCAAATTGTTGGCGTGATTTAGCAGCAGCAGCGGCAATCTTTTTATTGTCAGCCAAGCGGTTCGCATATTGTTGAAGACGTTCCGTCAGTTCAGCGCTATCGCGAACATCATTGGTCTTGTCGCGAAGAGTTTCCAAATCAGATTCAACAATAATTAATTGCTTCGTCACTTCATCCATATCAACTCGATATTGGTTTAACTCTTCCGCTAGTTTTTTGATTTCATCACTAACCCCAAAGAAGTAATTTAGATAATCCTTTGGAAAGCCTGGCAAGTTCAATTGGTCAACCTGGCGCCGCAAAGCTCGAATCTGAGTAGCGTACTTTTGGAGCATCTGCTTAGCACGTTGTTCATCAGTTTGAAGTTTGGCAACCTCATCATTAATCTTGGCTTGCTGCTCTTCAATCTGATGAAGTGACTTTTCATTAGCTTGCTCACGGTCTAGGACTTGACTATAAATTGCTGTTTGCTTCTCAATCGCCTGAGAATCTTCCTGGTATTCTTTACGGATCGTACTAATTTGCTCATTTAAGGAACGGGTATCCTCAATCTCATGATTGTTCAAACTGTAATTAATACTCAACCGATCAAGTTCGCGAGCGAGTTCATCATTTTGATGTGCCGCATGATCCACAAACTTGCCAATAACACCCATTAAGTGTTTGACCTGTGGCTTAGCATCTAGTTCTTTTTGCATCGTGGCATACAAATCGTCAATCTGGTCCGCCATTTCCTTATTTGATCGTTCAATGTCAGTCAGATCTAACGAATTAATTTGATCGATAGCCTTTTGGCGCCGGTCTTGCAAATCGGCAATCTGGTTAGGAATATCTTCAGTCGTAAAGTGATAGTGCTGCTTTGTTAGTTGGTCATAGCCCTGCTTCAATTCATCTAATTGAGTCGGAAATTCTACTGCTAATGGACGGTATAAATCGGGTATTTGTTCAATTTCATTTGCTAACACGGTGTTGTCATGTTTCAAATCATTTAACAGTTTTTCCGCGCCTTCATAATCACCCTGATCAGTTAGCTCAATAAAATGGGCATACTGCTGTTCCAATTCAGCCAGTTTTCGCTTCAACGGCGTGATACTATCACCAAACTGAAAACTCTTTTCATCCAAGACATGGTGGAAGTGATGATAGCGGGCCTTAATCTGATCGATGGCATGTTGGTGTGATTTTTGCAACTGAGTTAAGCGCTGAATGGTGCCCGTTGCTTGGTGCAATTCCTGTTTTATCCGGCCAATCAGCAACTCCAGATCATTTAATTGCTGGCTTAATGAAAAGACTCTACTGGTGTGGACATTCTTCTCTGCCGCATCCAACTGATTCTTTAATTGCTTAAATAATGGTTGAACGTCATCATGATAATGCTTTTCCAGCTGAGTTAATTCTTTTTGTGAATCACCACTAACCTTTAGGCTTTGCGCATCCTTTAATTGTTGATCCATGTTTTGCTCAACCAGTCGTTGGTACTGTCCCTTCAAGTCAGTAACCCGTTTGACAATATGTTGTTGGTACCAATAAATTCCACCAAGGATGACAACAACAACAATTAAAATACCAATAATAATTTGAAACATATTCAATCCACCTACTAAATTACTAGCCAACGTTGACAGAACTTGCGTTAAGCCATAAAATTCTAACAAAATTATAACATAGTCGTAAAAGCAATATGAAAAGAGGTAATAAATAATGGCAGATTTGTCCTTATTGAATGAACAAGTGACCGCTCTTCTTACCGATGAACACAACCCCATCGCCAATCTGGCCAATGCCAGTGCATTGATCATGGAAAACGTTGAGCAGCTTAACTGGGCAGGCTTTTACTTATTTAATGACGATAGCCAGCAATTAGACTTGGGACCTTTCCAAGGAAAGGTTGCTTGTATGCACATCGCACTCGGTAAGGGTGTTTGTGGGGTGGCAGCCAGCAGTAAAGAAACACAAGTGGTGGATGACGTGACCCAATTCAAGTCCTATATTGCATGTGATAGTGCCGCCCAATCCGAATTAGTTGTCCCCTTATTTAAAAATGATCAGCTGTACGGGGTCCTCGATCTTGATGCCCCTGTCAAAGCCCGCTTCAACCAGGCAATGGCAAAACAAATGGAAGAGTTTGGTCGTCGGCTCATGAAAACCATTGACTAAGCGCTAGTAGTCGTTGTATAGTTGTATTTGTGTAAAATAATGCAGCAGTGAGGGACAAGCTCGTCAACAGACTGGTGCCAGATGGTGTTTTTAGTAACCCAGCTGCAAGGGTGAAAAATTCAAATCAGCCTGCACGAATGTCAAGCTCACAATCGGATTATTTTACTCCAACAAAATTATTGGAGGAATTTATTTATGTCTCGTTATACTGGTCCAAGTTGGCGTGTATCTCGTCGTCTTGGTGTTTCACTTTCAGGTACTGGTAAGGAATTAGCTCGTCGTGCATACGCACCTGGTGATCACGGTCGCGACCGTCATGGTAAGCTTTCTGAATATGGTACTCAACTTCGTGAAAAGCAAAAGCTGCGTTTCATGTATGGTATGACTGAACGTCAATTCTCCAACCTCTTCGTTCGTGCCGGTAAGATCAAGGAAGGTACCCACGGTGCTAACTTCATGGCCTTACTGGAACGTCGTTTGGATAACATGGTTTACCGTCTTGGTTTGGCTACTACTCGTCGTCAAGCTCGTCAATTGGTAAACCACGGTCACATTACCGTTGATGGTAAGCGTGTGGACATCCCTTCATACGAAGTTTCCGTTGGTCAAGTAATTGCTGTTCGTGAAAAGTCCAAGAATCTTGACGTTATCAAGAACGCTGTTGATGCTGTTGTTTCTCGTCCTTCATACGTTGACTTTGATGCCGACAAACTTGAAGGTAAGTTAAACCGGATCCCAGCTCGTGAAGATATGGACGCTGATATTGATGAATCACTTATCGTTGAATTCTACAACAAGTAATCTTTAAGATTGCTAAAAGGTTGATTTATCAACTAAGGGCACCTCATCATGAGGCGCCCTTTTTATATACCTTTATTTAAGGAGGACTGCTCATGCCAAATAAAGATAAATCGGCAGTGGATCAAAGACTGGAAAATGGTATTTATGGGACCCCAAAAATCAAACCAGACGAACAGCGCAAGTACCTTGGAACATTTCGTGAACGAGTTTGTTTAACCATTAGCGTCGCTGAATTGCAACAACGTAATTGGACGGTTGCCGTTACCAAGGAACTGCAACGGGGGATCGGTAATTTGGTATTTATGAATGGCAACCTTCCCCATTCTGAACTACATCCCTATATTAAGGCAGCAGTTGCTGCTAAAAGTCAATTCACAATGAAGACGGATCCTGAATTTAAAACCGATCCAGATTCACTTGCCATTGTCATCGCTGCAAAAAATGCAGTTTATCAATCACCAGTCGATGTGGCCAAACGTTATCCCCGCTTACTAGAAGATCACAATGCTCAACAGCCCCAAAAGGCACCTGCTCATCATAGCTGGTTAAATAAACTTTTTTCAAGGAAAGGTGACTAATAATGCAGCATCCCCTTGCCTATCGCATGCGGCCCCGCAACTTATCTGAAGTCGTGGGTCAACAACACCTTGTTGGCCCCGGTAAAATTATTGCACGGATGGTGAAAGCAAAGACGCTCTCTTCAATGATTCTGTACGGTCCGCCCGGCACTGGTAAAACCAGTATTGCCAGTGCAATTGCTGGATCAACTAAGTATGCTTTTCGTAAGTTAAACGCGGCAACTGATACCAAAAAGGACCTTCAAGTTGTCATTGAAGAAGCCAAAATGAGTGGAACCGTCATTCTACTATTAGATGAAATTCATCGATTAGATAAGGCCAAACAAGATTTCCTACTTCCTCATTTGGAAAGTGGTCGGATTATTTTGATTGGGGCAACAACTGAGAATCCCTATATCAATATTAACCCTGCCATCCGCAGTCGAACCCAAATTTTCCCGGTTCATCCCCTGACAATTGATGATATGAAAACTGCCGTTGAAAGGGCCCTTACGGATAAAGAACGCGGGCTGGGCAAGTTACCTATTCAGCTAGATGCCGACGCTGAGCAGCAATTAGTAACTGCAACCAACGGTGATTTACGTAGTGCCCTGAATGGCCTTGAGTTGGCAGCTAAGTCGACTGACCCGGCTGATGATGGCATGATTCACTTAACATTGCCAATTATTGAAGAGTGCGTTCAAAAAAGGGCACTGAAAGCCGATAAAGATGGTGACGCTCATTATGATGTCATTTCAGCATTTCAAAAGTCCATCCGCGGGTCTGATACTGACGCCGCTCTCCATTACTTGGCACGGCTGATTGCGGCTGGCGATCTAAATAGTATAGCGCGACGGTTAATCGTAATTGCTTACGAAGACGTTGGCTTAGCTAATATGCCAGCAGTTCAACGGGCCGTCACTGCTGTCCAGTCCGCTCAACAAGTCGGTTTACCAGAAGGGCGAATTCCACTAGCTGATGCAGTCATCGAATTGTGTCTTTCGCCCAAGTCAAACTCTGGAATCACAGCAATTGATGATGCACTGGCACAGGTGAAAGCTGGTGGCTATGGTGAAGTTCCTGATCACCTTAAGGATGCCCATTATCAGGGTGCCGCTAAATTAGGTCACGGTACTGATTATGTCTTCCCGCATGATTTCCCAAATGATTGGGTTCCCCAACAATACTTGCCTGACCGTATCAAAAACGCCGAATACTTTCACCCGAAGAAAAATGGCCGTTTTGAAGCCGCATTTAGTCAACGCTACTGGCAATTAAGAAATACTCAACGCCAAGCACTGCGTGGCCATCACCATCCCCAAAGCAGATGATTGCGTAATTGATATAACCATGCTAGGATAATAGGTGAAGATTCTGTGGTGTACGCGTTGTCTAAACGCAGGTTTGCCTTACAGTCTTTTAATTTTGGGACTAGTACATTCGTAACCGGACAACATGCCTTTTCACTTGGTAGTTGGAAAGTTAACAGTCGTGTCCCACCTGTCTTAAACACAGGTCAACACTGAATGACAATTAACGGCACTAACGGAGTTTTCGTACATATTAAAGAGAGGCTGGGTTCCCCAACCTCTTTATTTTTATTTACGAGGTAGAAACAATGCTTTTATCAATCCTAATGACGGTTTTTGGACTGATTGCCCTTTATGAGGGCGTCTTCTTTCTTACCCATACCACTAAACCATTCTTGGTGTTTGAGCCAAACAGGGACCTAGCGCTGGCAAAGGCTATTAAGATTTGGGGAATTATTCTCACGATTGTCGGCCTGCTCGCCTGTTGGTCCGCGTGGGCAAATTCCCTTGCCTTTCTGGTAATTATGGTAATTATTGGCTGCGTTTTAGAAACGCTCATGGCATACTCTTTAATGGGTCATTTTCAAGCGACAAATAGGCAAAAGTAGCTGTTTGCCCCTTTACGGCATTTTTTGATTAAGTGTATAATAGAAGTAAATAAATAAGGAGGCACCGTGATATGGCTCAACAATATAAACACATCTTGGTTCCTGTCGACGGCTCTGAAGAAGCTGAATTAGCCTTCAAGAAGGCAGTCGCAGTTGCTAACCGTAATGGTGAAGATACGGAATTACGTCTACTACACGTTGTTGATACGCGGGCATTTCAAAATATTTCTAGCTTTGACAGTTCAATGGTTGAACAAGTTACCGAAACTGCTAAGAAGACGTTAGATAAGTACATTGAATACGCAAAGAACAATGGTGTTAAGAATGTTAGCTATTCAATCGAATATGGTGCACCAAAGACAATCATTGCTCGTGATGTTCCAAAGGAAATGAACGCTGACCTGATTATGATTGGTGCCACTGGTTTGAATGCCGTTGAACGGATTCTCATTGGTTCAGTTACTGAATTCGTTACCCGGACTGCTATCTGTGATGTCCTAGTCGTTCGGACCGATTTGAATAACAAGCCAATTGAGGTTGAACCAAAGAA
>SKER01000231.1_pt1 | contig 73184 bp, 60 predicted proteins | sample 4826961 | NCBI WGS metagenome assembly SKER01 (sample SAMN11008804, study PRJNA524170) | human gut metagenome | biome: Human fecal sample; material: Feces; isolation source: fecal sample from pouch patient p47 | host: Homo sapiens | place: Israel: Tel-Aviv | collected 2016-11-16
ACAATATCCAAGCGGGTTGTGATAAGTATGGTTGGGTATTAGGTTATACCGTGCAAGCTGGAAATACTCATGATAGCCAGGCCGATTTCTGAAGGCTGTCACTGCCAGTTTCCTAATTTTTTTTCGAAGCTGGCGGACTGAGCCTGGATGGTGATTTCTTCTCTGGTAAAGGGATGGACGAAGCTGAGTTTATGGGCGTGGAGCATGAGTCGCTTGGCAGGAATTTTGCTATAGAGGGGGTCGCCGATAATGGCATGGCCGTGGTGAGCCAGATGAACGCGAATTTGGTGGGTGCGACCAGTCTCCAGTTGGCAGTCGACTAGCGTGCAGGGACCCTTGGATCCGTTAAATTCTTTTAGCCTACGGATATGGGTGATGGCTTCTTGCCCCTTGTTGGTCACCAGTCGCTTCCTGCGGTCATGGCGGTCGCGACCAATCTTATCGCGGTAGGTGATGACTTTTTGGGCCAATCTTCCTTGAGCCAGGGCCCAGTATTGCCGAGAAATCTGCTTATCTTCCAATAGTCGGTTGAGAATGGGGAGGACAAAGGGATTTTTGGCAAAGAGAACTAGACCACTAGTCTCCTTATCCAGCCGATGAACCACGTAGCAGGTGTCGCCCACATAGGCTGAGACATGGTTGAGCAGGGCGATTTCATCAGGCTGATTGGCGTGGGTCTTCATGCCCTCAGGCTTATTGACGATGATGAGGTGCTGGTCCTCATAGAGGCAGTCCACTAAATTAGCCTGGCCCAGGAGAATCTTCTTTTTAGGATAGTTCTCGTCATCGAAAATCAGCTGAATAAGGTCACCCGCCCTCACCTGACTTTGCCAGTTGATGGCTTGATTGTTGACTAAGAGATGCTTCTTGGTTCTTAGAAAATGGCGGATTTTTCTGGGCACCAACCAGTGTTTTTCCAGCAGGTCCTTGACCGTACTTGTGGGAAAGGAAGGGGGCAGTTGAATGTGAAAGTCCATGCCTTCGATTTTAGCACAATTCAGGGTTTCTCTCTAGGTTTTTGAAAGAAACTTGCTATAATAAGGCTATGAAGTTTTTAGAAATGATCAAAGAAGGGGCTAAGAAGCTTGGCAACAAGCTTTTACGCTCACCTAAAAAAACGAAGCAGCCAAGGCCTCCTGAGAGGGCTTCTGCTGATAGTGATGAGCTGTCCCTGACCCAGAAGTTGGAGTCGGTTCCAGTACGTGAGTCTGCCTATCACCGCAGTCACGGGCCACATCATCAGAGCCATTTGGATAAGTTGGTTGAAAAATACCCCAAGCTGGCCTTCCTCAAGATTATCATTCCCGATAAACAGTCTTGGATTCGTCGCCTTTGGCGACGTTACAATATTGGTCGGATTCTAGCCATTGCGCTTGCCGGTTTTGTCCTCTTTACAGCGGCCTACCTCTTTTATTTGGCCAAGACGACCAATGTCTCAGATCTCCAGGATGCCCTCAAGTCCTCAACGGTTATCTATGACCGTAAGGGCAAGGAAGCTGGCACCCTCATGGGCAACAAGGGAACCTATGTTGAGTTAGACCAGATTTCCGATGATTTGGAGCATGCGGTTATTGCCACAGAAGACCGTACCTTCTACAAAAATCACGGGATTAACTATAAGCGTTTCTTCCTAGCCATTTTGACCGCTGGTCATTTTGGTGGGGGATCGACCATCACCCAGCAGTTGGCCAGAAATGCCTACCTCAGTCAGGAGCAGACGGTCACGCGGAAGGCCAAGGAGTTTTTCCTGGCCGTTGAACTCAATAAAAAATATTCCAAGAATCAAATTCTGACTATGTACCTCAATAATGCCTACTTTGGCAATGGGGTCTGGGGGGTCGAAGATGCCAGTCAGAAATACTTTGGAACCTCGGCAGCCAATTTGACTACCGATGAGGCAGCAACCTTGGCTGGTATGCTCAAGGGACCTGGTATCTATAATCCTCTCTACTCAACAGAAAATGCGACCAACCGTCGTAATACAGTCCTCCAGAATATGGTCAATGCAGGCTACCTCAAGGAGGCGGATGCCAGATCTTTCAAGGCGGTTGACATGGCCAGCCGTCTCCAGGATACCTATACTGGTAAGGATGAGAAGTATAATTATCCCTCTTATTTTGATGCGGTCGTCAACGAGGCTATCAATAAATATGGGATTTCAGAGAAAGACATTCTCAACAATGGTTATAAGATCTATACCGAATTAGATCCAAACTACCAAGAGGGCATGCAGACGGTCTATGCCAATACCTCCCTCTTTCCGACTTCACCGACCGATGGGAGCTCAGCCCAGTCGGCCAGCGTGGCCATTGATCCTTCAACTGGTGGCGTTCGTAGTCTGGTTGGTCGTCTCAATTCAACGGACAATCCGACCTTTCGTTCCTATAACTATGCGACCCAGTCTTCTCGCAGTCCAGGTTCGACCATTAAACCCCTAGTGGTCTATTCACCAGCTGTAACCGAAGGCTATGATATTGATGAAGACCTACCAAATACGGTCCAAGACTACGATGGTTATGCTCCTTCCAACTATGGAGGCATAGAATCTGAAAAGGTCCCTATGTATCAGGCTCTGGCCAATTCTTATAATATTCCGGCCGTCTATCTCCTCCATGAAATGGGCGTGGACACGGCCTTTGATTATGGTAAGAAATTTGGTCTAAACATGGATAAGGTACCTAAGAATCTTGGTGTTGCCTTGGGAGGTAGTGTCACCACCAACCCTCTGGAAATGGCCCAAGCCTATTCTACCTTTGCTAATGGTGGGGTCATGAATGAAGCACACCTCATTACCAAAATTGAAACGGCCTCAGGAAAACCTGTGGCAGAGTACAAAAAGGCTTCCTCTCGTGTCATCAGCAAGTCGGTCAGCGATAAGATGACCAGCATGATGCTGGGAACCTTCTCCAACGGGACAGCTGTCAGCGCCAATGCCTATGGCTATACCATGGCCGGTAAGACAGGAACCACCGAAACCAGCTTTAATGAAGATTTAATCGGTGATGAGTGGGTTATTGGTTACACCCCTGATGTGGTCATTGCTCAGTGGATGGGCTTTGAGCACACCGATGAAAATCACTACATCATTGATAATTACGGGGCTTCGGACAATGTCTTTAGTCAGACGGCCAGCTACATTCTCCCCTACACCAAGGGAACAGAATTTACCCAGAAGAATGCCTATGCTTCCGATGGCCAAAATCTGACCTACGATGCCAATAATGAGGATAGCAACAGTAATTCTGACGAATCCAAGGGCATCATTGATAAGATTCAGGATGCCGCTGATGATGCCAAGAAGAAGGTTGATAAGGCTGTGGATGATTCAGGAATACTGGACAAGGCCAAGGAAGCCTGGGATACCATCAAGGGTTGGTTCGAGTGAGCACTTTGATTAGGAAGGATTCCATAAGACTTACCTAAAAATAAGCTTGCCTACTGTTCGGCTAAATACATCACATAAGGAAAGCCGGGACTTGGGAATTTTCTCTATCCTAGCTTTTTTAGCTCAAAATGGTAGTGGAACGGCCGAAGACAGAAAAATCATAGTAGAACTTGAACCTAACTGCAAAAAAATAGTGGGGGATTTCATTTCTTGTATCAGGAGAAGTCCCCAACTTGCCTGCCGGCTTAATTCATGGTAAAATAGTTGAGATTAAAAGGGAGGCAGCTATGGCACAAAAGAAAGCTAGCCTGGCCTGCTCGGAATGTGGCTCACGTAACTATTCGATTAGCGTGGGGGCCACACCAAAACCGACACGCTTGGAAGTCAATAAATATTGTAAATACTGTAAGAAATATATCCTGCACAAGGAAACCCGCTAGCCGTCTAGCAGAAAGAGAGAGAATCGTGAAATTTTTAGCTGGAATTTTTCAAATCCTAGAACAGACCAATTGGCCTACACCCAGACAACGTTGGAAAGATTTCTTTGCCATCTTGGAATATACTCTATTCTTTACGGTAATCATCTTCGTCTTTGACTGGGCCCTGCGCCTAGGAGTTAATTACCTCCTACAAAATGTCAACCTACCATTTAAATAGCATGAGAAAAGCCTAGCAAGTCGACTTGCTAAGCTTTTTTACTAGAATAGAATTTGTGAGAGAGGAGCTGATTTGACTTGATAAAAATCAATCTAGCCCAGGTAAGAAACCAAGCCCAAAGGTCTACCAGACCACTTGAACCCGAGAATGTGGCAAGCTTCATTCTTCTCATCAAGAACAGCAAAGTGAGTAACGATGCGACATGGAGTAAAAACTGTCAATATTACAGTTTTTATGAAGTTAGTCAGGGATATAGAAAACTACAATCGTAGTTTTCGTAGTCACTCTAATGAAAAACCATAGAGTGACTTTATCCGTGGGATAGTTTTGATTTTTGAAGACTATTTGTCCTTATCAGTAAGGGTCTTGAGCCCTTCTTCCAGCATTTCCATAACCAGCAAGGTCTCATGGTCCTTGACCAATTTAGGGGCTCCTTCTGCCAAGGTCTCATAGAGAGCCTGATAGTAGAGACTATAATCACCGACCTGGGAGACCACTTTTTCTTGGTGGTACTGTCCTTCTTGGTCCAGATAGGTTAAAACTCCATAATCCTCTGGTCGGTCTAGGCCGAAGTCCGCATGGTCTGGAAGATAAAAATGTTTGAGGTCCTCTTCCTGTCGGTCCTTCTTGGCCTTGATAAAGGTCCCCTGCTTACCATAGAGGGCAAAACTAGGACGGGACTCTAGCCTAAAGTAGCTGGATTTGACCGATACCTTGCAAATCCCGTAATAAAGATCAAGGTCGAAATAATCATTCATCCGATTGGCTCCCAAAAGCTGGCGCACATCATAATGAACCTTGTCGGGTTGTCCAAAGAGGGAAACTACCTGGTCAAGGGTGTGGCAGGCATGGGTGTAGAGAAAGCTTTCTTCTGGTTTGAAGGACTGACTAGCCTGGGGAACCTGGGGCCGAAAGTAGTCAAAATGCATTTCCATCTCTAGCAGGTCCCCTAATCGACCACTAGCTAGGACCTTTTGCACCGTCAAGAAGTCCGAGTCAAAGCGCCGATTTTGATAAGCTTGGATGATTAACCCCTTGGTCTTGGCCAAATCAAAGAGTTCTTGAGCCTGTGATAGTGTGTCCGTAAAAGGTTTTTCAACGAGGACATTTTTGCCGGCCTCTAGGCAGACCTTGGCTAGGTCGTAATGGGCAGACTGGGGCGTGCAGATGGCCACCAGACTAATTTCTGTGTCCGTAAGGATGTCCTCCAGACGGTGGGTGTAGTGAATGCCCTCCAATTCTGGCCAGCTAGACTGAGAGCGTTGATAAATCATTTTTACTCGAATCTTGTCTGCTAGTTTTCTCACAAAGGGCAGATGATAACGATTGGTGCTTTTGCCGTTGCCGATATAGGCCATAGTCAACATAGGTAAATCTCCTTTCTGGTGGGGAGGGCTAGTTCTCCTAACTATTAAAGCCCAAAGCCCTCGGATAAATTCTAGAATGGCTGGCTCTAAGCCCTCTATTTTTATAATGTTACAGGCTAATTAAAAAGACTTGCAGGTGTTAGGTGAGAGTAAAGTTTTTTAGCTAGCCAGACGCTTAATCCATCAAGCTATTGCGATTTTAAGAAAAATTCCCTGAGACTTTGGTCTTAAGGAATCTTGTCTTTTATCCAACTTGGAAACCATTAGTTCCTGACTTACTATCATCAGAATCATCACCATAGGGGTCTTTGGCATAGTCTTCTAGGTCCTTGTAATTCTTTTGCACCTTGGAGCGAATATTTTTTGCTTTGGATTTAGACATAGAGCGATAAGTTTCTTTGTAGTATGGTTCAGAACCATCGTAGTAAACGAAGGTCAACTCATCACCGTCTCTAAAGTATCTCACCTTGTAGCTATCTAAGTTTTCTGATTTTTCAGGCTTGGCAGGTGAATACATGTAGGCATAGTCATCGTCGGTTCGATGCGATGCCGTATGTTTTTGCTTGTTAACGGTCAGGGTTCTAGTAGGATGTTCGTAGGAAGAGAAGGATACAGCCTGGCTTCCCCCTTCGAAGTAATTGTAGAGAACAAAATTTCCGTCCTTATTTGAGAGGTAGTAGTTAAAACTAATTTGGCTGTTTTCGCTATCAGAACGGGTATCCTTGTCATACTTAAATTTGCCATTGTTAAAGTAAGGCTCCCAGTCCCCATCTTTATAGTAGGCGGATTCTTTTAGTTCCCAGTCCCCATCAGCTAGCTTGCTGACCACTTGCTTTTGAGAATGGTGACCCCAGAAGCCAAAGCCCAAGAAAGCCAAGGCGATGACCACCATGATACCAATATTGAGCCAGAGAGGTAGTCCCTTCTTGCCATCTTTCTTTTTAAAGGCTTGCCCCATTTTTTTGAAGGCCGACGGCTTTTTAGCTTGAGGGACAACTACCCCTGTTAGTGAAGCCTGATTTTGAAGTGAAGGGCTAGCGGGAGCGGGGTTAGGCACACCAGCATTTGGAGCGCTAGGTGCAACTGGCCTCGCACTAGGAACTGGATTGCCAGCTGCGACCTGACCGGGAGCCGAAGTTGGTGCTTGACCAGGAACCGAAGCTTGGACCTGGCTAGAGCTTGAACCTGGTGCTCGAGGTGCTTGGCTAGGGGCAATTTCCTGAGCAACTGGTTTGGGCCCTTCCTGGACCTGAGCTTGATTCACAGGATTAGGACTAGGTTTAAATTCACCAGCTGCGAGTGCTTTTTGATAGTCCTCCTGTGAAGGTTGACGTCCTTGCGTCAGCTCAAAAAACTCTATCCATTCTTTTTCATTCATCATAACAATGGTCTCCTCAATTAAATTTTCTCCTAAAAAGAGTTAGATAGCATTAGTATATCACTTTTTAATAAATTTTAAAAATTAGGGGAAAATTCTTTTCAAGTAGGAGAAATGTGCTATAATAGTGGGGAAGCAAAGCCCAAGGAAGGCTTTTTTATATGCGTTTAAAACTAAAAAACGAAAGCAGGTAGTAAGATGTTAGATTCATTTGATAAGGGCTGGTTTGTTTTGCAAACTTATTCAGGTTATGAAAACAAGGTTAAGGAGAACCTCCTCCAACGGGCTCAGACCTATAATATGACTGAAAATATTCTACGGGTGGAAATTCCAACCCAAACGGTTAATGTGGAGAAGAATGGTAAAACTAAGGAAGTGGAAGAAAATCGCTTCCCAGGTTATGTTTTGGTTGAAATGGTCATGACCGATGATGCTTGGTTTGTCGTTCGGAATACCCCTAATGTTACTGGTTTCGTAGGATCTCACGGAAATCGTTCCAAACCAACCCCACTCTTGGAAGAAGAAATTCGTCAAATCCTAGTTTCAATGGGACAAACGGTCGAAGTCTTTGATACCAATATCAAGGTCGGCGATGTGGTGCAAATCATTGATGGTGCCTTTATGGGACAAGAAGGCCGCGTTATCGAAATCGAAAATAACAAGGTCAAAATCATGATCAACATGTTCGGCTCCGAAACCGCAGCCGAAGTCGAACTCTATCAAATTGCAGAGATCAACTAAGATACAAAGCCGTTAAGCACTTCAAAGAAAATTAGGAATTCTGACGAAGGCGACGAAGCGCCTAGGAAGAATTATCTATTTTCAAAGAAGTGTAGGCGTGTTCAATTGAACAGTTTCACTAAGTGCTAAAGCACTTGTTCAACTACGAAATTTTCTATGGAAAATTTCTAGTTCACTTACTAGTTAATGGGCACCTCTAAATACTCAATAAAATTGCGATTTTGTCGTTACAATTGTTGCTAAATCAACACTTTAATTTAAAAGTTTGGGGTTTTTAGAGGTGCCCTAATATTGGTTGGTATCATCGACCAACCAATATTAACATCGCAATTGAGCAGATTCCCTTAGCATTAACACGCTTAATCAACTAAGATATCACGGACAAAGTCACTCTATAATTTCTTTTTAGAGTGACTACGAAAACTTCTGTAGAAAATTTGGGTCTGGTCGCTACGTCGATGAGACACAAGGTAGGAACCCCAAAAATTCAGAATAAAAACGAGCTTAGGATTCAATCCTAGGCTCATTTTTTATGGTCTATTTGTACATATAGTTTCTGGTCATGGGCATGGTTGACTTAGTTTCACCTTTGGAAAGAAGGTATTGAACCACATCAATATTACCCGCTTCAAAGGAGCCAGCACAGGCTTGCAGGTAGAGGTCCCACATACGAATGAAGCGTTCGTCATGGAGTTTACGGACTTCAGGCAAGGCCTTGTGGAAGTTTTCCGTCCAGATTTCCAGGGTCTTTTGATAGTGGCGCCGTAGAAACTCTATATCAGCAACTTGCAGACCAGCATCAGAAATGTAGTCTAAATTTTCAGTTAGACGGGGGATATAGCCACCAGGGAAGATATACTTATTAATCCAACCATTATAGCCATTGCCGTGATTGCCTCCCGCTTGACCAGAAATCCCGTGAATCAGGGCAAGGCCATCATCCTTGAGGTAGTTAAAGACGGTTTCAAAATATTGGCCCAGATTTTCTTTCCCCACATGCTCAAACATACCGACACTAGTGATGTAGTCGTAGGGACCCTCTTTAATATCGCGGTAATCCTTAAGAATAACCTTGGCCCGACCTTTCAAGCCTTTTTCCTTAATCTTTTGGTTCACGAAGTTGGCCTGTTCTTCACTGAGGGTAATTCCCGCAACATTCAATCCGTATTCCTCACAGGCCGTCAGCATGAGGGTCCCCCAACCGCAACCAATATCTAAGAGAGTCTTTCCAGGCTGAGGATTGAGTTTCTTGATGATGTGGTGAATCTTATTGTTCTGCGCCTCTTCAAGGCTGTCATCATCGTGCTCAAAGTAGGCACAAGAATAGGTTGCTGTCTTATCCAACCAAAGGCGGTAGAAGTCATTACCAATATCGTAGTGGCTTTGAACATCTGACTTACTGTCCTCCTTAGTGTGGGATTGCTTGGGCAAGAAGCGGGTAAACTTACTGTTTTTAAGAAAACTATCAGAAGCCCGATAGGCCGAGACAATCAGCTCTTGAATCGAACCTTCAATTTCGATATCACCATCCATGACCGCTTCTCCTAAAACAATGGAAGCATTTTTGGAAAGGTCAGCGACAGAAATCTTCTTATTAAATTTTATTTTAACCCGGGGATTGTCGCCGTTATAAACCTCAGTCTTACCGTTGGGGTAGGTGACCTGCAAGGGAATATCAAACGAGTTTTTTATGAGTTGTTTTACAATTAAATTATCCATCATGAGAGCAATAACCTCCTAATCATGATAGCTCCATTATAGTCCTCTTAAAATTCGATGGTAAATGATTGAATTGGGCTTTGGACAGAAACAAGCAATCTGTCCAATTCATTTTTGGAGCTCCTGCTTAAGTAGACTTTCCTCCCCAAAATTTGCATCCTTCCTCCAATTGGTCTATGATAGTAAAAAAGTAAAAGTGAGGTACTGCCATGTCAAATTTTGCTGAAGCTGTCCAAGCCTTTGAAGAAATTACTGCTCAAGAGGCTAGAGAGCGGATTGATTCTAAGGAAAAATTCATTCTCTTTGTCGGTCGGCCAACCTGCCCTTTCTGCCGTCGTTTTGCGCCTAAGTTGGCCCAAGTTGTTGAAGATACAGGAGCTAAGGTTGCCTATCTTCACAGCGAGGATATGAGCCAGATCGATGACATCAATGCCTTGCGTAAGCGCTACGGTATCGCAACCGTCCCAGGCCTCCTAGTCGCTCAAAACGGTTCCGTCAAGGTAGTCTGCGATTCTTCCTTAGATCCTGAAGATATTAAAGATTTTATTGCTTAAGTGCATACTCTGGACGATTGGGCTAAAAAAGTAAATTTTTAATCCCAATGAAGCATACGAAAAGGCTCATTAGCGGTTCAATTGGCTAATGGGCCTTTTGTCTTTTAGTTTACTTCTGGAAAGAGCTTTTCAACGACCTTGGTGGTGATGACTTGACCAGGTCCCTTGGCACAATAGGTGTGCATATACATGAGGGGGTTAAAGTTGAGCTCAATACAGGTGGCATTCCTAGCCTCCTTAGTGTAAGGCAGGCTGTAGTCTGGGATAATTAAGTCCACCCCGCAGACCCAGGCTCCCATGGCCTTGGTCATCTGAGCCGCCAGTTCCAAGTAAGAAGGGTGCATCTCTTCGGTCATGTCAATGGAATCTCCACCAGTTGAGATATTGGAATTTTCTCTCAGATTGACACGAACATCCTTGTCAGGAATAGAGTCTAAACCGTAGCCCTGCTGGTCCAGCATCAGTCGTTCAATCTCTCCTAACTGAATTTTTTCTAGGGGAGAGCGGTGGCCAGTTCCTCGCAGAGGGCTGGCATTTTTTTGCGCAACCAGTTGGGAAATGGTAGACTTGCCATCGCCAACAACATTAGCCGCCTGACGCTCGACCACTCCCAGGGTCTCGCCATCCAGGACGAAGAAACGATACTCAGTCCCTGGGATAAATTCCTCAATCAAAACACTCTCATCCTCAGCAAAGGCCAGCTCCAGAGCCTTTTGGTAGTCTACCCGACTGGCCCCTTCCTTGAAAATGGAAATACCTAGTCCAAAATTAGTGGACTTGGGTTTGATGACAATGGCCTTGGTGGCAAAGTTAGGGTAGGCGCTCAGGGCTTCTTCCAGCTGGTTAAATTCAGCCCCTGCAGGGACAGGGAAGCCGGCCTTTTGCAAGATTTTCTTGGTGACGGTTTTATTTTCCATAGCCAGGGGAACGATAAAATTATCCTTGGCTGTCATATTACCATCTTTGACATATTCGATATGGTCACCCACCGAGAGCTTCAAGAATTGGTCGGACTCATCTAAGATTTCCAAGTTGATGCCCTTTTGGATGACATCAAACATAATCAGCTGGGTCGAGAGCTCCATGCCTTCAAAGCCCTTGAGGGCATAAGAAGCCTGCCAGGCCAAGTCACTAAAGGCTTTTCCCTGCTGATGGCCAAAGACTTCCAGTGATCCATCCTTGATTTCCTTGATTAGACGCCCACCAATAGTCAAGCTGGGGTCAGCCAGCTGTTTCTCCAGCTTATCAACCAACTGACTATAGTAGCTAGGGACTTGGAAGTGCCTAATCAGCTCTCGCATAGCTGAGATGATTGATGAACTATCGGCCTCCCCTGGTAGTTTAGCCAAAGGATGGGCTCTAGCAACTTGCTCATTAAGTTCCTCAGCACTTTGCAACTCTTGGTTAACGACTTGGGGATCATCCAACCAGAGCAGAGCAAGGGCCAGAAGGTGAACCGTGTCCAAGGTCTCCTGGGCGATGCCCTGTTGGTCAAAGGGGTCAATGTCAAAGCAACGAAATTCTAAGTAGGTGATGCCTTGGCTAAGATAATCCCGACTCCGTTTAGCTCCCCGCAGGCGAACTGGGGAGTAGAATTCTTTTTCGGCAATGAGACGACCATCGGCCACACAGGCCTCAATATCGGTGATGTACTGCTCCAAGCTGCTGTAGGACACTTTGACAGAATCATGATTGACATAGCCTAGAGAGCTGTTGCGAATAGAGCGAAGGGGACCGTCCAATTCTTGGTCAAAAAATCCTTTTTCAGCAAGAGGAGTAGCCCCGTAGAGGTAGGTTAGAAGCCAGCGGTATTTGATAAAGTTTTGGGCTAACTTAAGATAGAGGTCATTTTTAAAGGCAGCTAAGTCTTCATAGTCACTTTGCTGGAAGAGCTGGGTCAGTAGCTCCTCTCCCAGACCAAAATTATAATGGATGCCTGAGATGGTCTGCAGGCGCTTGCCATAGACCTTAGCCAGATGCTGACGATAGCGACGCTCGAAGTCGTCCTCCAGTTGGGCAATGACAATCTCTTCTTCTGAGACCTGGGGTGGCATGGACAGGGGCCAAAGGTAGTCCTCCTTGTTTAAGCTACGACCGGCAACATCGGCAATCCCAGTTAGAAAACGTCGGGCTTCTTTGGTTGAACTAGCAATAGGCGTAATCAGTTCAATCTGAGGCTCGCTGTAGTCGGTCTGGATATAAGGATGGAAATTGCGGGAGCCCAGTTTTTCGGGATGGGGTTTTTGGGATAAACGGTTAGTCTGGCGATCAATCCGCAAACTTTCGTGTTCGAGACCAAAAGTCCCCTGAAGAATTGGCAGGCTGGTGGGGCTATCTTGTAAGAGCTGGTCGACGGTCATAAAATCTCCTTTACTTGCAGTGACTTATCAGAAAAAAAGTCAATCTTATCTCCACTATACAACGAAAAACCTTGACTTTCAAACTTTGGCTATAAATTGGTCATAATTTTTCCTTATGATAAAAGAGAAAATACTAGAATTTTAAAAACGTTCGGAATTTACCTATAAAATGAAGCAGAATAAAACCATTCCTTCATCTTTAGCCGATTTTATTGGTCAAATCTTGAAAAAAAGTCAGAAATTTCCTATAATAAGATGTTGTAGAAAGCTGATAGGTGAGAGTCCTATCGTCTATTTTCTAGAAAGGTGGAAGGGCGCTATTTCAGCCCTTCCAAAGTAATGATATGACATCAGTAGTAGTCGTTGGAACCCAGTGGGGAGACGAAGGTAAAGGTAAAATTACAGACTTTTTGAGCCAAGATGCTGAAGTGATTGCCCGTTATCAGGGTGGTGACAATGCTGGCCATACCATCGTTATTGATGGTAAGAAGTTCAAGCTCCACCTGATTCCTTCAGGTATCTTTTTCCCAGAGAAAATTTCTGTGATTGGTAATGGCGTTGTCATCAATCCTAAGTCCTTGGTGACTGAGCTGGATTATCTGCACAAGGAAGGCGTGGCAACCGACAGCCTGCGAATTTCTGATCGGGCTCATGTCATTCTCCCCTATCATATTAAATTGGACCAGCTTCAAGAAGCAGCCAAGGGCGACAATAAAATCGGTACGACCAATAAGGGTATCGGCCCTGCCTATATGGACAAGGCGGCCCGTGTTGGCATTCGGATTGCTGACCTCTTGGACAAGGACATCTTTGCCCAACGCCTGAGGGCCAATCTGGCTGAAAAGAATCGCCTTTTTGAAAAGATGTACGAATGTCAGCCCCTAAGCTTCGATGATATTTTTGAGGAATACTATCAGTACGGCCAAGCCATCAAGGATTATGTGACCGATACCTCGGTCATCCTTAATGATGCTCTGGATGCCGGCAAGCGGGTCCTCTTTGAAGGGGCCCAAGGGGTTATGTTGGACATTGACCAAGGAACCTATCCTTTTGTAACCTCCTCCAATCCAGTTGCTGGTGGGGTAACAATCGGTTCTGGCGTCGGCCCAAGTAAGATTAATAAGGTTGTCGGGGTCTGCAAGGCCTATACCAGTCGGGTTGGCGATGGACCATTCCCAACGGAACTCAATGATGAGACGGGGGATCGTATCCGTGAAGTTGGTCATGAGTATGGAACGACAACGGGTCGTCCCCGCCGTGTCGGTTGGTTTGACTCGGTAGTCATGCGCCACAGCCGTCGGGTTTCAGGGATTACCAATCTCTCCCTCAATTCTATTGATGTTCTCTCAGGCCTGCCAACCATTAAAATTTGTGTCGCCTATGATTTAGATGGCAAACGCATTGACCACTATCCAGCTAGCTTGGAACAGCTCAAGCGCTGCAAGCCAATCTATGAAGAGCTGCCAGGCTGGCAAGAAGACATCACCGGTTGTCGTAGCTTGGATGAACTGCCAGAGGCTGCCCGCAATTATGTTCGCCGAGTTGGTGAGCTAGTTGGTGTCCGCATCTCAACCTTCTCGGTCGGACCAGACCGCGACCAAACCAATATCCTCGATAGCGTTTGGGCTAATATTTAAAATTAAAGAAGGTCCTTAGACGTGATTTCTAAGGGCTTTTTTCTGTGCTTAATTTTATGGACACTTACTGCTAAGACAAAAAAATTGACAGTCCTACCTAAAACTTTTAAAATGACAACTGTAAGAGAAATAGTAACACGTTCAGCGGAGATAATCTCCAAGCTGACAAGGAGGATCATATGAAAATTGCAGTTGTCGCAGCAAACGGGAAGGTTTCCCAATTAGTGATTGAAGAAGCCCTTAAGCGTGGCCACGAAATTGTGGGCTTTTCCCGCAGTCAAAACCGTTCCAAAGCAGAAAACTTTATTCAAAAGGATATTATGGCCATGACCAAGGAAGACCTAGCTGGATTTGATGCTGTGGTCGATGGTTTCGGTGCTTTCACCCCAGAAACCCTCTCACTTCATACCAAGACTTCCCAACACCTGGCAGACCTTTTGTCTGGCAGTCAGACCCGTTTGATCATTGTTGGTGGGGCAGGTAGCCTCTATATGACACCAGACCACGACTTACAACTCTGGCAAACCCCTGATTTTCCAGAAGCCTTCCGACCTTTGGCTAAGGCTCAGGCAGATGAATTAGCCGAATTGCGCAAGCGTAGTGATGTCAACTGGACCTTCATTAGTCCGGCTGCTGATTTCCAAGCGGATGCTCCAGCGACAGGTGCCTATCTTCTTGGTGGAGAAGAATTCTTTGTCAATGACCAAAATGAAAGTGTCATCAGCTATGCTGATTATGCCAGGGCTCTAGTAGATGTCTTGGAATCTGGGGACCATATGCAAGAGCGCATCAGCCTCATTCGTAAATAATTGTTTAGGAAGTGAGAGGGCAGTGCCCCTTGAAAGGAAAATCATGAAATTAATCTACATCTGGGATGCCTACTGTGCTGGTGTTATGGTTTTGACAGTCTCCTGGTCCCCTTTGTTAAAAAGCATCCAGAATTAGAATTGGAAGTCATTTCAGGCGGTCTCTTTAATCAAGGAGCTCCCCTAGCTGCCTTTCCTGGAATGAATCAGGCCAACCAGCAAATTAGCCAGCTTTACGGTGTGGAATTTGGCCCGGCCTACCAAAAACTCTTGGAAGAGGGAAGCTTTGTTCCCCGTTCCCTGGATTCGGCCTTGGGCTATGCCCTCCTGCGAGACCAACTTCCTCAAGATAAGTGGCTACCTCTGGCTCAGGACTTGCAGAAGGCCTTCTATCTGGACGGTAGAGACCTAGGGAATCCTGAACTTTACCGCGAGTTAGTCAACCAATACGGACACGATGGGGAACAACTGAGCCAGGCCTTGGTCCATGCCCAGACTAATGCCAGCAACCATCCAGATTTCATCAAGGCTCGTGCCTTGGGTGTCCAATCCTTTCCAACACTGATTTTGGAAAAAGACGGTCGCTACTATAATATGCGCACAGGCCAGGATAGTCTAGAGGGTCTTGAGCAGGCCCTGACCGCCGTCCAGTCTCTTTAGTTCTGTACACAAAAAATCCTCACCTTGAAGCTGGGGATTTTTTAGTTATCGCAAGTTTCTTTTCTCCTTACCGCTTAGCCATGGTGACAAAGGTGAACTTGTCAGGGCGGTAGCTGATGGTGCCATATTGGAAGAGTTGACCATTGGAGAGGTAGGTTAGGCTAGTGACGACAGCCACCATATTGAAATTACCCAAATCCATATTGTCCTTTTCCTCCTGGGTGGCATAGCGGAAGGAAATTTCACGGCGGGAATGGGTAATCTTCAAGCCCAATTGATTTTCTAGATACTGATAGATAGAGTTTTCAGCGATTTCCTTATTGAGGTAGGGTACCACTCGACGATCAAAGTAGGAGAGCTCGAATTCGATGCGCTCGCCACCAATGACCCGACTGCGGCCAACCCGGTAGAAGTCAACACTATCATCCACCTTGAAAATGTCCATAATTTCTTGCTCACCCTGGATGATATAGAGATTGTCAAGCTGGGTCTTGATGTCCAAGTGTTCATCTCGATTGAGCTCATTGGAAGTCTTGATCTCGGAAAGGTAGTTATTTTTGGTGCGTCCATGCTCCATGACAATAGAATTGCGCCCCCGCATCTTTTGGATATAGCCGTCCAACTCCAGAAGCGAGAGGGCCTTGCGGATGGTATCCTTGGAGTAACCATAGACCTCCATCAGTTCATTTTCAGTTGGCAACTCTTGGTTGGCTTGGAGTTTGCCTTCCTCAATTTGCTTTTTGATGTCCTCGTAGACCTGCTTATACTTGCTCATCATATCGTATTTTCCTTTAGTTTTATAGGATAATTCTACCATAAATTCTTACTTTAAGCCAGTTTTATACGTATCATTCATAAAAAAACCAAAAAGAATTACGTAAAACTATTGACAAAGGAAATCGTTTCCACTATAATTAAGGCTGTAAAAATGATAAGCAAACTCACTGAGCCTGGCCTTGGGAGGCTGGCTCAGAATAATGGAGGACATTATATGGGAAAACGTAAGAGTGGTGTCTTGATGCACATCACATCCTTGACTGGTGACAGAGGTATTGGCTCCTTTGGCCAGGCAGCCTTCGATTTTGTGGATTTCTTGGTCGAGACCAAGCAGACCTATTGGCAGATTCTGCCTCTAACAACGACCAGCTATGGCGATTCACCTTACCAATCATTCTCGGCCGTGGCAGGAAATACAAATTTAATTGATTTGGATCTCCTGGTTGAGGATGGTTGGCTTGAGGAGACAGACCTTGAAGAAGTCGATTTCGGTGACAATCCTGAGAAGGTTAACTACGGTCATCTCTTTGAAGTTCGTCGCCCTCTCTTGGAAAAGGCAGTCCAGGCTTTCTTAGTAGATAAAAATGCTCAGACTGCCCTCGCCGAGTTTGAGGTCGATAACCAATCTTGGTTGGGGGACTATGCTGACTTTATGGCTATTAAAGAGCACTTTGATCTCAAAGCTTTGCAAGAGTGGGATGATAAGAAGGCTATCCAGCGGGACCAGGCAACCCTTGAAAAGCTACGAAAGAAATTGGCTGATGTCATCGCCTATCACAAGGTCACCCAATTCTTCTTCTTCCAGCAGTGGCAGGCTCTCAAGGGCTATGCTAACAAGGCAGGGATTGAAATCATTGGGGATATGCCAATCTATGTTTCGGCTGATAGCGTGGAAATGTGGACCCAGCCCCAGCTCTTCAAGGCTGACGAGAATCGCAAACCACTCTACGTTGCAGGTGTTCCTGCCGATGAGTTCAGCGATGAAGGTCAGTACTGGGGCAACCCAATCTACGATTGGAAGGCCCATAAGGAGTCTGGCTATGCCTGGTGGATTTACCGGATGCAAGAAGCTCTCAAGCTCTACGATGTCATTCGGATTGACCATTTCAAAGGCTTCTCTGATTTCTGGCAGGTCGATGCCAGTCATGATACGGCCAAGTTTGGGACTTGGCAACCAGGCCCTGGCTATAAGCTCTTTGCAGCTATCAAGAAAGCCTTGGGAGACTTGCCCATTATCGCTGAAAACCTGGGTTATATTGATGAAAAGGCTGAAAAGCTCTTGGCCGACTCAGGTTTCCCAGGGATGAAAATTTTGGAATTTGGCCTGCAAGGACCAGAACCACTCAATCTAGACCTACCTCACTTCTACACCAGTCATTCGGTGGCCTATACAGGCACCCATGATAATGAGGTGGTGCGGGGCTGGTATCAAGGCTTGAGTCAGGAAGCAAGAACTTACACCGATACCTACACCCATCGTGCGGCAGGTGAATCGGTCAGTCAGGCCTTACTAAGAACCCTCTATGCATCCGTTAGTGATGTTGCCATCGCTACCATGCAGGATGTTCTAGATTTACCAGCCTCCAGTCGGATGAATACGCCAAATACCGTTGGGACCAATTGGCAATGGCGGATGACGGCTGAGCAATTGACCGATGATAAGAAGGAATTTTTAAAAGCAATCACGCAAACCTATCACAGAGGATAAGAAAATGAGTTTTACACAGTATATAGAAGATAAAAAAGGGACTAAGTTAGCAGATTTGGACAATAAGACCATTTACCTAGGTCTGATGGACTATGTCAAGGAAAAGGCTGCTGGCCTTGAAAAGAACACCGGCAAACGTAAAGTCTACTACATTTCAGCAGAGTTTTTGATTGGGAAATTACTCTCTAATAACCTGATTAACCTGGGCATTTACAAGACGACCAAGGATGAACTTGCCGCAGCTGGCAAGGATATTGCTCGAATTGAAGACGAAGAACTGGAACCATCTTTGGGAAATGGTGGTCTGGGCCGTCTAGCTTCCTGCTTCATTGACTCCATGTCAAGCTTGGGCATCAATGGTGAAGGTGTGGGCCTCAATTATCATTGTGGCCTCTTCAAACAGGTCTTCCGCAACAATCAACAAGAAGCTGAGGCCAACTACTGGATCGAAGATGATTCTTGGCTGGTACCAACCGACATCAGCTATGATGTGCCTTTCAAGGATTTCACCCTCAAGTCACGCTTGGATCGCATTGACGTTCTCGGCTATCACAAGGATAGGAAAAACTACCTCAACCTCTTTGATATTGATGGTTTGGACTATGGTTTGATTGAAGATGGCATCACCTTTGACAAGACACAAATCAAGAAGAATCTGACCCTCTTCCTCTATCCTGATGATTCCGATAAGAACGGGGAGCTCTTGCGGATTTACCAACAATACTTCATGGTTTCCAATGCTGCCCAACTCCTGATTGATGAAGCCTTGGAGCGGGGTTCTAACCTCCATGACTTGGCGGATTATGCCTATGTGCAAATCAATGATACCCACCCTTCTATGGTCATTCCTGAGCTTATCCGTCTCTTGACCGAGCAACACGGCTTTGACTTTGACGAAGCAGTCGCTGTGGTTTCTAAGATGGTGGGCTATACCAATCACACCATCTTGGCCGAGGCCTTGGAAAAATGGTCTTTGGACTATCTCAATGAAGTGGTGCCTCATCTGGTTACCATCATCGAAAAATTGGATGCCTTTATTCGTGAAAAATACGCCAACCCAGCTGTCCAAATCATTGATGGAGACAAGCGGGTTCATATGGCCCACATGGACATCCACTTTTCAACTAGTGTTAATGGGGTAGCTGCCTTGCACACGGAAATCCTCAAGAACAGTGAGCTCAAGGATTTCTATGAGCTTTACCCAGAGAAATTCAACAACAAAACCAATGGGATTACCTTCCGTCGCTGGTTGGAATTTGCCAATCAAGACCTAGCAGCCTACCTCAAGGAAATCATTGGCGACAGCTATCTGACTGATGCGACTAAGTTGGAAAAACTCTTGGCCTTTGCCGATGACGAGACTGTTCAAAACCGTCTGGCTGAGATTAAATTTAACAATAAGCTGGCTCTCAAGCGCTACCTCAAGGAAAACAAGGGCATTGACTTGGATGAAAATTCCATCATTGATACCCAAATCAAGCGTTTCCACGAATACAAACGGCAACAGATGAATGCCCTCTATGTCATTCACAAGTACTTGGAAATCAAGCGTGGCCACCTGCCTGAAAAGAAAATCACTGTTATCTTCGGTGGTAAGGCAGCCCCTGCCTATGTCATCGCTCAAGATGTCATCCACCTCATCCTCAGCCTGTCAGAATTGATTAACAATGACCCTGAGGTTAACCCCTACCTCAATGTTTTCTTGGTGGAAAACTACAATGTCACCGTGGCTGAACACCTGATTCCAGCAACAGATATTTCCGAACAAATCTCCTTGGCCTCCAAAGAGGCTTCGGGTACTGGTAACATGAAGTTCATGCTCAATGGCGCCCTGACTTTGGGAACCATGGACGGGGCCAATGTCGAGATCGCTGAGCTGGCCGGTCAGGACAATATCTATAGTTTCGGTAAGGATTCTGACACCGTCATTGACCTCTACGCCCAGGGTGGTTATATTTCTAAAGATTACTATGACGGAGACCAAGTCATCAAGGAAGCGGTCGACTTCATTGTCAGTCCTGAACTAAAAGCTCTTGGTAATGAAGAAAGGCTCAGCCGTCTTCACCATGAACTGATTTCTAAGGACTGGTTCATGACCTTGATTGACCTCAAGGGCTACATCGCTACCAAGGAAAAAATGCTAGCGGACTACCAAGACCAAGCGGCTTGGAACCGCAAGGTCATCAATAACATTGCCAAGGCTGGCTTCTTCTCATCTGACCGAACCATCGCTCAGTACAATGAGGACATCTGGCACAGCCACTAATCATCGATAGGAGCTCGGGGGAGTGAATCAATCAAGCTGGAAGTTTAAGCTTCTAGCTTTTTATGACTTCAAGCCAGTTTTTCCTGTAAGGAAAAACAAGAAAACCACCAGCTAAGCTGGTGGTAGACAAGGCTTCTAGCTTTCTTTGAATTTCAAACCATTCAGCCTATAAATTTTGCGTGGTCTTAGTTTGCCAAAAAAGCACCAGTTTTTAAATAATAATACAGGGATAGCGTGATACTTTCGCCAAAGTGGAATTCTTAGCAACAAACACAGTTGTTGCTAAGAACGGATTTTTTGAGACCGAGGCTCAAAAAATAGCAATGAAGCTCCATCAGGAGTTTGCTTGCGTCCGCACTTTTAAACGAAAGTATCAAAACTATCAATTTTGATTTCAAATGAACATGACCATACTTTCTTTTAAGAGTTTTTATTTGATTTCGGAAAAAAACCAAAATAGTGAAAAGAATTCCGTAAAACCTATTGACACTCGAAAACGTTTACAGTATAATTAAAGCATGCTCAAGAGAGCGATTTCAATTTGAAATGGTTAACTTTGGAAAGGAGTCTGGAGATGAATTTACTAAGCTTGAATGTTCACGCTTGGATGGAAGACCATCAAGAGCAGAAGCTTGAGCATCTGGCGGACACCATCGCAGCCAAAGATTATGACCTCATTGCCCTGCAAGAGGTCAATCAGACGATTGCAGCTCCGATAGTTGATGGAGAGATTAGAAAAGATAATTATGGACAAGTCCTCTTGGAACTGCTCAAGCAGCGAGGGGTGAACGATTATTCTTATCATTGGTCGACCTCGCATATTGGCTATGACATCTATGATGAGGGTTTGGCTCTCTTGAGTCGCTATCCAGTCCTTGAATCTGAAGGCTTCTACACGTCCAAGAGTCAGGATATTCACACCATTGATTCTCGGAAGATTGTCCGCCTCAAGGTGGATGTTCAAGGACAGGCTCTGGAAGTTTATTCCTGCCACATGAATCTGCCGACTAGTCAAACAGAAAGTCAGGTTGATAATCTACAGCGATTAGTGGGGCATACTGATTTTGAGGGGCTCAAGATTTTCATGGGTGACTTCAACACAGATGCCCTAGGCAATCCGCAGGCCTACCAGACGATTTTGGATCAGGGTCTCCTAGATACTTATCAGATGGCTCAGGAAAAGGATTCTGGTGTGACGGTTTGTAAGTCCATCGATGGTTGGAAGGGCCAGAGTCAAGACAAACGTTTGGACTATGTCTTTGTCAACCGTGAGCTTCCGGTGAAATCCAGTCGGGTCATCTTCAACGGCCAAAATCAGGAAGTCGTTTCTGACCACTTCGGCTTGGAAGTGGCCCTGTCGCTCTAATCTAAGTGAATACGGGCGGAAAGCTTGGAAAATAAATTTTGTAACTGAACCCGCCCTAGAGGCTGTGTAAAAAAGACCAATCTCCTAGAAAGTAAGGATTTTCTATCGATTGTCTATTTTTACTTGGCCTCTTACGGGCTTGGTATCTTATATATAAAGGAGTAGCTTTAAATGAAAAACCTTAAAAGCTTAGCTAGCTTCGAATTTTGGCAAAAATTCGGGAAATGTTTGATGGTGGTTATCGCTGTCATGCCTGCTGCAGGTTTGATGATTTCTATCGGTAACTCACTAGCCTTGATTGCCCCTAACAATACGGTCTGGGTGCAAATCACTAACTTGATTGCCCAACTGGGTTGGGGCTTCCTTAACAATCTGCACTTGCTCTTTGCCTTGGCTATCGGTGGTAGCTGGGCTAAGGAAAAAGCTGGTGGTGCCTTCGCCGCTGGTATTTCCTTCATCCTGATTAATCTGATTACTGGTAACTTCTACGGGGTTCAAGTAGCCGATGTTAATGATGCAGCCAGCAAGGCAGTGGTTCACAATGTCTTTGGTGGGACCATGCGAGTTACGGACTACTTTGTCAATGTCCTCAACCAACCAGCCCTCAACATGGGTGTCTTCGTTGGTATCATCGCTGGTTTCGTCGGGGCAACAGCCTACAATAAATACTACAACTACCGTAAATTGCCAGATGTCTTGACCTTCTTTAATGGTAAACGCTTTGTACCCTTTGTGGTTATCTTCCGTTCTGCGATTGTCGGTCTGCTGATGGCAATCTTCTGGCCTCTAGTTCAATCGGCTATCAACGGCTTTGGTCAATGGTTGGCCAACTCACAAGATACCGCACCATTCTTGGCACCATTCCTCTATGGTACCTTGGAACGTCTGCTCTTGCCGTTTGGTCTCCACCACATGCTGACCATCCCAATGAACTATACCCAACTGGGTGGAACTTATCACTCAATCGTAACTGGTAAAGATGTCCTTGGACAAGACCCGCTCTGGTTGGCTTGGGTTACTGATTTGATTCACCTTAAGGGATCTCATCCAGGTCAATACCATCATCTCTTGACTCATGTAACACCAGCCCGCTTCAAGGTTGGTCAAATGATTGGTGCATCAGGTATTTTGATGGGTATGACTGTGGCAATGTATCGCAATGTTGACCCTGACAAGAAGAAAAAATACAAATCCATGTTTATCTCAGCTGCTGCAGCAACCTTCCTGACAGGGGTTACTGAACCGCTGGAATACATGTTCATGTTCGCAGCTGTCCCACTTTACATCGTTTATGCCTTCATCCAAGGTTTTGCCTTCGCAATGGCTGATGTTGTTCACCTGCGTCTCCACTCTTTTGGTAATATTGAACTTTTGACTCGGACCCCAATGGCTATTAAGGCTGGTCTGGGTATTGATGTCATCAACTTTGTTTGGGTAACGATTCTCTTTGGTTTAATTACCTACTTCATTGCCAACTTCATGATTCAAAAGATGAACCTAGCAACTGCTGGTCGTAATGGTAACTATGATAGTGAAGAAGTTGACGAAGCTATCCATGCCAACAATGGTGATACCAACACCTCTGTTGACTCTCAAATCGTACAAATCATCAACCTTCTTGGTGGTCAAGACAACATTGATGATGTTGATGCCTGCATGACCCGTCTGCGTGTCACCGTTAAGGATGCCGAACTGGTTGGCGGCGAAAATGACTGGAAGAAGGCTGGTGCCCTTGGCCTGGTTGTCAAAGGCCACGGTGTTCAAGCTGTTTACGGTCCTAAGGCAGATGGTCTGAAATCCGATATTCAAGACCTGCTGGACTCAGGTGCTCGTATCCCTGTTGTTGATTTCTCTAAGAAAGAAGAAGTCGCTGCCCCTGAAAATACCTTCAAGGGCATCACAGAAAATGTGCTCTCTGTTGCTGATGGTGACATCATTCCAATTGACCAAGTCAAAGACCCAGTCTTCTCTGGTAAGATGATGGGAGATGGTTTCGCTGTCAACCCAAGCGATGGCAATGTTTACTCACCAGTTGCTGGTGTTGTGACCAGCGTCTTCCCTACCAAACACGCTTACGGTCTCCTGACTGACGAAGGTTTGGAAGTCTTGGTTCATATTGGTATTGATACCGTTAGCCTCAACGGCATTCCATTCTCACCTAAGGTGACCGATGGTCAACGCGTTGAAGCCGGTGACCTCCTAGCTGTGGTTGACTTGGATGCCCTGGATGCGGCTGGTAAGGAAAAATCTATCATCGTTGTCTTCACCAATGCTGCTGAAGTTAAGTCTGTTACCCTAGAAAATACTGGTAAACAGCCAGCTAAAACCTTGGCCGCTAAGGTTGAAATTTAAGGAAAAGTCTCACGAAGCCAACTAGAATAGTTGACCTCAAAGACGAATAGGAAAGAATGTTAAAGAGGTTGGGTTCGCCCAACCTCTTTTGATGCAAAAAAATTAGGGGAGTATGTACGGAAAATAATAAGCTTGATTTTACCTAACTATATTCCCAAACGAGTTAGTAGATGACTGAAATCCAAAAAGTTAGAAAGCTTTATAAGGAATGCCAAAGCCAGTTCTTAGCTAGGTTTTAAGTAACGGTTCTTAGCTTGGCCAAGTGACATCCTTTTCAGATTTTGATAGAATAGTAGGGCTGAACTCGCCCTGACAAGAGGGCTTACGAGGAGAAAATCAATGACGGATGTTCCGATTAAATATCGCCTGATAAAAAAAGAAAAACACACGGGAGCTCGCTTGGGTGAAATTATCACGCCACATGGGACCTTTCCAACTCCCATGTTTATGCCGGTGGGGACTCAAGCGACGGTCAAGACCCAGTCACCCGAGGAACTCAAGGAAATGGGTTCTGGAATTATTTTAGCCAATACCTACCATCTCTGGTTGCGACCAGGTGATGATCTAGTAGCTGAGGCTGGGGGCCTCCACAAGTTCATGAATTGGGACCAGGCCATCCTGACCGATAGTGGGGGCTTCCAGGTCTATTCCTTGGCCGACAGTCGCAATATCACCGAAGAAGGAGTAACCTTTAAGAACCACCTCAATGGTGCCAAGATGTTCCTCTCACCAGAGAAGGCTATCTCCATTCAGAACAATCTGGGCTCCGACATCATGATGTCCTTCGATGAATGTCCTCAGTTCTATCAACCTTATGACTATGTTAAAAAGTCCATTGAACGGACCAGTCGCTGGGCTGAACGGGGTCTCAAGGCCCACCGTCGTCCCCAGGACCAGGGGCTCTTTGGTATTGTTCAGGGAGCTGGCTATGAAGACCTCCGTCGTCAATCGGCTGCTGACTTGGTCAGCATGGACTTTCCTGGCTATTCCATCGGTGGTCTGGCTGTCGGTGAGAGTCACGAAGAAATGAATGCCGTTCTGGACTTCACTACCCAACTCTTGCCTGAAAACAAGCCTCGCTACCTTATGGGGGTTGGAGCACCGGATAGTTTGATTGATGGCGTTATTCGGGGCATCGATATGTTTGACTGTGTCTTGCCGACTCGGATTGCTAGAAATGGCACCTGCATGACCAGTCAAGGTCGCCTGGTGGTCAAGAATGCTACCTTCGCGAGGGACTTTGTCCCTCTGGACCCAGTTTGTGATTGTTACACCTGCCGTAACTATAGCCGGGCCTATATCCGTCACCTGCTCAAGGCGGATGAAACTTTTGGCCTACGCTTGACCAGCTACCATAATCTCTATTTCTTGGTTAATCTTATGAATAAGGTCCGTCAGGCCATCTTGGATGACAATCTTCTAGAATTCCGCCAAGATTTCCTTGAGCGCTATGGCTATGGTAAAAATGGCCGCAATTTCTAACTACAGGCTCCTCGAAAAGAGGAGTTTTATTTTGGGTTTTGTCAACCTGTAATGATAAATAGGTTGACAAGAAACTCCTAGTCTGCTAGGATAGGAAAAAAGGGCTTCTAATACTCAATAAAAATCAATCTAGCCAAGGCAACGAACTGCAGGTAGCTCAAAAGGTCTGGGAGACCTTTTGAGGTTGAAAATAGGGAAAGCTTCGCTTTCCTCAGCAGGTACGGCAAAGTGAGTTAACGATGGATAGTTTTGATTTTGAAGAGTATAAGAACTCGGATTGGCCTTCCTATTGACAGTCAAAGAGTTGCTGAAATTGAGATTGAAGCCTATAACTGACGCTTTAAAGTCATTCCAATGACTAAGCGAGGAGGGAAACATGAAAACCAAAGATCTCGTTGCTGTAGCCATGATGACCACCCTCTTGGTGGTTCTCAGCTATATTCCAGCTATTCCGCTGGGCTTTATCCCAGTCCCCATTGTCCTGCAAAATTTAGGTGTTATGCTGGCTGGCTGTCTTTTAGGTGGAAAAAAAGGCAGTCTCTCCGTGCTTCTTCTCTTTCTGGTTGGTCTAGTCATCCCTGCCTTTTCAGGCTTTTCTACAACGATAAAGGTCTTCATTGGGCCTACGGCGGGCTATGTCTGGGCCTGGCTCTTTGTCCCACTTTTGATAGATTGGGGATTGTCTGGCTTGCAAAAAAAGACACCCCTCAAGGTCTTTGCTATTATCTGGTTGGCAGGGGTCCTCTTTGTTGACCTGCTTGGTGGCCTATATTTAGCGGTTTATAGTGGTATGCCCCTCTTTGCAGCAGTCGTCTCTAGTAGTCTAGCTTTTATTCCAGGAGATAGCCTCAAGGTCTTGCTGGCCAGTCTTATTTACGGTCGTTTTCATAAAATTTCAGAAAAAAATTAGAGATAGAAGAGCCCTTCAAGAGGGACTTGAGGGGACCAGAGTGCTTCGGTGCCTCTTTTTTGCATTGACAAGGCTTGCCAAGCGTAATAGAATAGTAGTATTCATAATTTTTTGACAAGAAATGCGATAAAGGAGCATAGTGTGAAAACAAGAAAAGAACTCAAAGAGCAAGCCAAAACAGCCTTGCGTGGGAATTGGCCTTGGGCTGTTGGTATCCTCTTGGTACCAACCCTAGTCCTTAGCCTAGTTTTTGGTATTCTACTGGGCGTTATTGACTTAGTCTGGAAGGCAGCAACAGCGGACTTTACAGCCTCGTCAAATATTGTTCTGATTTTTATTGTCATGGCCTTTTTAATGCTGGTCCTCTTTACCTTCTTTGCTTCAATCGGGATTGGTACAGGTGCGACCTACGCCTACCTTGAATTGATTCGGGGACGCAAGCAATCCTTTAGGGAGGCTGCGACTTACGCCTTTAAGGAACAGCACTTTGACAGTGTTTTTGGTGTCGTCCTTATGACCGTCATCTATAGCCTCCTTTGGACAATTCTCTTGATTGTACCAGGGTTCATGAAAGCTATGGCTTATTCGCAAGGGCTTTTTATTCTCAAGGATGATATGGAGGCAGGCAAGGGGATTACAACGACCTCTGCCATTACAAAGAGTAAGCTGATGATGGAAGGCCACAAGAAGGATTATTTCCTCCTTTGCCTAAGTTTCTTGGGCTGGGCCTTAATCCCCCATGCTCTTTGTGGGGGAGCAGTCGCTCTCTTGCTTAACCATCAGGATGGCTGGGCAAGTCTTTGTCTAATACTCTATATGCTGGGCTTGTATATCTTAGTTGTTTATCAAGCCACAACCCAGGCTGCTTTTTATCAAGACCTCTTGGCTCAAGAGCAGCCTAAAGAAATAGTTGAGCTAGAAGATAAATTGGCCCATGCCAAGGTCGAGGCTGACGAGGCTATGGCGGATTACAACGACCGAATTGCTGAACGCAAGGCTGATAAGAAGAAGGCCCACGATGAAAAGATGGCCAAGAAGCTTAAGGCTAAGCAAGAACGCGAAGATAAGCGTCGGGAAAAGGTAGCCCAGAAACGTCAAGAGCGTGAGGAAAAAGAAGCTAAGAATCCTAAGAAAAAGGCTAAGAAGACAGCTAAGGCCAAGGATGTTGCAAAGAAATCTTCTGACACTAAGACGACCGATAAGTCAGCAAAAGAATCTACAAAGGCTAAGTCCAAGGCCAAAAAGGTGTCTCAAAAAGTTGACCAGCCGGCAGACAAGACGAAGGAGTCTGAGGCTGAAAAAACCAAAGAGACTGCTAAAAAACCAGAAACTAAGGGGACTAAGAGCAACCATTCCAGCTCTAAGAAACCAAAGTCTAAATCCAAAAAGAAAAAAGGGAAGAAATGTCGCTAAGATACTTCCCTAGGCTAGGTGGCTTGCTTTAAAGTAGGCCTAGTTGCTCTATCTAATGACAAAAACAGGTAAGGCTGGAAGTGTTTTCCAGTCTTTTGCTTTGGTCTCGTCTAAGGAATTATCAGCTTGCTTATGCTATAATTAAAGGACTGATTGACCTAAGCCTGCTTGGTTTTGGCTGATTTTTGAAGGAAGCGATTTAATCTCCAAAATCAGTTCAAGTCCAGTCTAGGTCAATCTTCAAGAAAAATAGGAGTCAGTTATGTCAGAACTATTTAAAAAATTGATGGAACAGATTGAAATGCCGCTTGAGATGAGACAGTCTCAGGCCTTTTCATCTGCTGACATCAAAGAGGTTAAGGTCCATGCCCTCAGTCGGCATTGGGACTTTCATTTCAGTTTTGAGCAAATTCTGCCCATCAAGCTCTACCAAGAGCTAGCTTATCGTCTGGTTTCAAGTTTTAAGGAGGCAGACATCAAGGCGACATTTACGATTGAGGCCCAGACTATCGATTTTTCTGATTCTGACCTGCTTCAGGCCTACTATGCAGAGAGCTTTAATCATGCCCTCTGCTCTAGTGCCAGTTTTCGATCGACCTTCTCTCATTTAAATGTCTCCTACGATCAGGCCAAGGAGCAAATGCTCATCCATGCCCCAGCTTTTTTGGATAATGACCATTTTCGGCAAAACCACCTTCCCAAGCTGGAGCAACAATTTGCCCAATTTGGCTTTGGTCAGGTCGCCTTTGCCATTGAAGCGGATGAAGGGATGACTCAGGAGGCCACTCAGGCTTTTGAATCCAATCGAGATAAGAGGATTGAGCAGGCCCAAGAAGAAAATGCCCAAGCAGTGGCTTCCCTAGAAGCTTCTATGCCTGCTCCAGAAGAATCAAGCCCAGCTCCTAAATTTGACTATAAGGAGCGAGCTGCCAAGCGGCAAGCTGGTTTTGAAAAAGCTGAAATCACGCCCATGGTTGACATTGAGACCGAGGAAAACCGAATCGTCTTTGAAGGCATGGTTTTCGATGTTGAGCGGCGGACAACAAGAACGGGTCGCCACATCATCAGCTTTAAGATGACCGACTATACTTCCTCCTTTGCCATGCAGAAGTGGGCCAAGGACGATAATGACCTTAAAAAGTACGACATGATTGCTAAAGGAGCCTGGCTCCGAGTACGCGGGAATATTGAAAATAATCAATGGACCAAGACTTTGACCATGAATGTTCAGGACGTCAAGGAAATCGTCCACAAGGCGCGAAAAGACCTCATGCCTGAAGGGCAAAAGCGGGTTGAATTTCACGCCCATACCAATATGTCTACCATGGATGCCCTGCCAACGGTTGAAGAGCTGATTGATAAGGCGGCCAGCTGGGGCCATCCAGCCATCGCCATCACGGACCACGCCAATGTCCAGAGCTTTCCCCACGGCTACCATCGAGCTAAGAAGGCTGGTATCAAGGCCATCTTTGGTCTGGAGGCCAATATCGTTGAGGACAGGGTGCCTATCACCTATAATGAAGTCCCTATGGACCTCCACGAGGCCACCTATGTTGTCTTTGACGTGGAAACAACGGGGCTGTCAGCTGTCAATAATTCTCTAATTCAGATTGCGGCTTCTAAGATGCACAAGGGCAATATCATTGACCAGTTTGATGAGTTTATCAACCCTGGTCATCCTTTGAGTCAGTTCACGACGGATCTGACGGGGATTACTGACAACCACCTCAAAGATGCCAACCCCCTCTTGCAGGTTCTTGAGGAATTCCAAGAATTTTGTCAGGATACGGTTCTGGTTGCCCACAATGCTACCTTTGATGTGGGCTTTATGAATGCCAACTATGAACGGCACGACCTGCCCCTCATTAGCCAACCAGTCATTGATACCCTGGAATTTGCCCGCAACCTCTATCCTGAGTACAAGCGGCATGGCCTGGGACCCTTGACTAAGCGCTTCCAAGTCGCCTTGGACCACCACCACATGGCCAACTACGATGCTGAGGCAACGGGTCGCCTCCTCTTCATCTTTATCAAGGAGGCTAGGGAAAATCGTGGCATTACTGATCTTGCCGACCTCAATACCAAGCTGGTTTCTGAGGATTCTTACAAGAAGGCTCGGGTCAAGCATGCCACCGTCTATGTGCAAAATCAGACTGGTCTCAAAAATATTTTCAAGCTGGTCAGCCTCTCCAATGTCAAATACTTTGAAGGCGTGGCTCGGATTCCAAGGACGGTCTTGGATCAGTACCGAGAAGGCCTGCTTTTGGGCTCAGCCTGTTCTGAAGGCGAAGTCTTTGATGCGGTCCTCTCTCATGGCCTTGATAAGGCCCTAGAGGTAGCCAAGTACTACGATTTTATTGAGGTCATGCCACCAGCTATCTATCGTCCCTTGATTGCCCGTGAATTGATTAAAAATGAAGAGGGGATTGAGCAGGTTATCAAAGACCTGATTGAGGTTGGGCGGAGACTCAATAAGCCAGTCCTAGCGACAGGCGATGTCCATTACCTGGAGCCCGAAGACCAGCTCTATCGGGAAATTATTGTCCGCAGTTTAGGGCCGGGTGCCATTATCAACCGGCCTATTGGTCGGGGCGAGGGTGCCCAGCCAGCTCCTCTGCCTGATGCCCATTTCCGCACCACCAATGAAATGCTGGATGACTTTGCCTTCTTGGGGGAAGATTTGGCCTATGAAATCGTTGTGACCAATACACAAAAATTTGCGGAGCAATTTGAAGAAGTGGAAGTGGTCAAGACCGACCTCTACACCCCTTATATTGACAAGGCCGAAGAAACGGTCGCTGAGAAGACCTATGCCAGAGCCTTTGAAATCTATGGCAATCCCCTGCCGGATATTATTGACCGCCGGATTGAAAAGGAGCTGACATCTATCTTGGGAAATGGCTTCGCCGTGATTTATCTGGCCTCCCAGATGCTGGTTGACCGCTCCAATAAGCGGGGTTATCTGGTAGGGTCACGGGGTTCCGTTGGCTCTAGCTTCGTAGCCACCATGATTGGGATTACTGAAGTAAATCCTATGCCTCCCCACTATGTCTGTCCTGAATGTCAGTATTCGGAATTTATCGCCGATGGTTCGGTCGGGTCAGGATTTGACTTGCCAGACAAGGATTGTCCTAACTGTGGCCACAAGTTGACCAAGGACGGTCACGATATTCCCTTTGAAACCTTCCTTGGTTTTGACGGGGATAAGGTTCCCGATATTGACCTCAACTTCTCTGGAGATGATCAGCCCTCAGCCCACTTGGATGTTCGTGACATCTTCGGTGAGGAATACGCCTTTCGGGCGGGAACCGTTGGTACGGTTGCTGAAAAGACAGCCTACGGTTTCGTCAAGGGCTACGAGCGGGACTACAATAAGTTCTACCGAGAAGCGGAAGTCGACCGCCTGGCCATGGGCTCTGCTGGGGTCAAGCGGACAACTGGCCAACACCCAGGGGGGATTGTTGTTATCCCCAATTATATGGATGTCTACGACTTCACCCCTGTCCAGTATCCGGCGGATGATACCAGTGCCGAGTGGCAGACCACCCACTTTAACTTCCACGATATCGACGAGAACGTCCTCAAGCTTGATATTCTGGGTCATGATGACCCCACCATGATTCGTAAGCTCCAAGACCTATCAGGCATTGACCCTAGTCAGATTCCTGCTGACGATCCTGATGTCATGAAGCTCTTCTCGGGTACCGATGTTTTGGGCGTGACCGAGGAGCAGATTGGCACACCGACAGGTATGCTGGGGATTCCAGAATTTGGGACCAATTTTGTTCGTGGCATGGTTAATGAAACCCATCCAACAACCTTTGCGGAATTGCTCCAACTTTCAGGACTCTCCCATGGTACCGACGTTTGGCTGGGCAATGCTCAGGACCTGATTAAGGAAGGAATTGCCACCCTGAAGACCGTTATCGGCTGTCGGGATGACATCATGGTCTATCTTATGCACGCAGGTCTAGAACCCAAGATGGCTTTCACCATTATGGAACGGGTGCGTAAGGGCATGTGGCTCAAGATTCCCGAGGAAGAACGCAATGGCTATATTCAGGCTATGCGAGATAATAATGTCCCTGACTGGTATATCGAATCCTGTGGAAAGATTAAGTACATGTTCCCTAAAGCTCACGCAGCAGCCTATGTCATGATGGCCTTGCGCGTGGCCTATTTCAAGGTTCACCACCCCATCTATTATTACTGTGCCTACTTCTCTATCCGAGCCAAGGCCTTTGAGCTCAAAACCATGGGTGCTGGCCTTGATGCGGTCAAGGCGCGTATGGAAGATATTGCCAATAAACGCAAGAATAATGAGGCTTCTAACGTTGAAATTGACCTCTACACCACCTTGGAAATTGTCAATGAAATGCTAGAGCGGGGCTATAAATTTGGCCAGCTAGACCTCTACAACAGTGAGGCCAGAGAGTTTAAAATCGAAGGTGATACCCTGATCCCTCCTTTCGTTGCTATGGATGGTCTAGGTGAAAATGTCGCCAAACAAATTGTCGCCAGTCGAGCTGAAGGTGAGTTCTTGTCTAAGACCGAGCTGCGCAAACGCGGAGGCGTTTCAGCTACCCTCGTTGAAAAAATGGATGACATGGGTATCCTAGGTAATATGCCAGAAGATAACCAACTCAGCCTATTCGACGATTTCTTCTAAGATGCAAAGCCGTGAAGCAACTCAAAGGAAAATAGGAAAATCTTTGAAGAAGCTAATAGAATAAGCTTCAAAAAGATTTTATCTTTTTCCACAGAGTTGTAGGCGTGCTCAATTTCTTCTAAGAGGGGAGCCTAACTAAGTTCTAAAGAACTTGTTAGTCTACGGCAACCGCTATAGGGCGGTTTGCCTGCCCCTCTCACTAAATCAGTCAAGCTGTCATAATCGGCCAACTTGCCTTCATGTCGTAAGAGGGGAGCCTAACTAAGTTCTAAAGAACTTGTTAGTCTACGGCAACCGCTAAGTCAGATTGCTCCCTAGCTGTCTTGCCTCATCTAGTCTAATATCACTTCTTACCATAAACGGAAAGGAAAACTATGGAATTAACGATTAAATGGGACGACCAGTCCAAAGACGAACATTTCGACTACCGCTTAGAGTTCTCTGGTAAGCAGGCCTTGCTAGCGACCGTGGCCCTTTGTGGAACTGTATTGTTGGGCAAGGCCCTGTTCTCAAAAAAATAGGTAACCTCATAAATTTATCAAAACAGTTAGCTTGTGCTAGCTGTTTTTTGCCTCTTAAGGGTTCCCGTAAGGAAGCGATAAATGACAATCCTATGGTCTCAAAGTTAACCTCTCAAGCCCTGTTCAACCATGCAGGCATTTTTGGGCAATTCTTCTGAAGTTGAATTTCTTGCTCGCTTAAGCTTTTAGTGTTACAATGATGCGGTTAGGTCACATTGGTAGGAAAGAATGACAAAATAATTTAGGTGGTCCTGCGCTGGGAAGCCCTTGGCTTGAGTCAGTAGCAACCACTAAGTTTACCAATAAGGAGATCGCATTATGACAGAATTCAAAAATTCTGCCGTCAAAAGTATGGTGGTTATGCGTAAGGCCTTCCGCACCATTGATAGTAGAGTTTCCGCGACATTCCGTGACTTTGATTTAACACCTGCTCAGTTTAGTGTTTTGGATGTCCTCCATGCTAAGGGTCCCATGAGAATTGGGGACCTCATCGCTAGTATCTTATCGACATCTGGAAACATGACCATTGTCATCAAAAATATGGAAAAAAATGGTTGGGTCAAACGGACGGTCAGTAAAAAAGACCACCGGGCCTATATCATTTCCATTACTGACAAGGGGCGTAAGCTCATCAAAAAAGCCCTGCCAGCTCATATTGAAGCGGTAGAAGAGGCCTTTGATGTTTTGACGCAAGCTGAACAGGAAGAACTCATTGAGCTCTTGAAAAAATTTAGAACCCTTGCGGATAAGGACTGAGCATATTTTTGGACAGGCCTTTAATTTGCTGCTATTATTACTACATAGTGATAAATAAAAAGGAATTATGATGTCATTCGTTACTACTATTAAAAACCTATTGACAAAGGAAGAAAAAACTATGAAAAATATTCTCTTTATCGTCGGCTCTTTGCGCAAGGGCTCCTTCAACCACCAAATGGCAGAGCAAGCCGAGCAAGTTTTGGCTGGAAAAGCAAATGTTTCCTACCTTGATTGGGGACAAGTTCCCATCTTGAACCAAGACCTGGAAACCCCAGTCTTGCCAGCAGTTCAAGCTGTTCGTGATGCTGTAGAAGCTGCAGATGCTATCTGGATTTTCTCACCCGTTTACAACTTCTCAATCCCAGGTTCTGTCAAGAACCTCTTGGACTGGTTGTCCCGAGCTAAGGATTTGTCAGATACCACCGGTAAATCAGCTATTGACTCTAAGGTAACGACTGTTTCCTTGGTGGCTAATGGTGGAACGGAACAAGCAGCAGAAGTTTACCGCAACCTTCTGCCTTTCATCCGCACCAACTTCGTTGATGAAGTAACCACTTCACGGGTTAATGATTCAGCTTGGGCCGATGGAAAATTCGTCGCTGACGATGAAACTCTTGCCCAACTCGACAAGCAAGCGCAAGCCCTTTTAGTAGCCTTGGCTGACTAACATTTAATTAATACTCAATAAAAATCAATCTAGCCAAGGTAAGGAGCTCAAACGGCAATCTCTATGAAGATTGCCTAGCTCCCTTACTAACCTCACAAAGTTGGTGAAATCGACCAACTTTGCTCTGTGTCGCACGAACTGTAGGTAGCTCAAAAGGTCTGGGAGACCTTTTGAGGTTGGAAATAGGGAAAGCTTCGCTTTCCTCAGTAAGTACGGCAAAGTGAGTTAACGATGCGACATGGAGTAAAAACTGTCAATATTACAGTTTTTATGAAATTAGTCAGGGATATAGAAAACTACAATCGTAGTTTTCGTAGTCACTCTAATGAAAAACTATAGAGTGACTTTATCCGTGGGATAGTTTTGATTTTTGAAGAGTATAAGCACAAAAATAATCCTCAGGCTAATATAAGCTTGAGGATTTTTGGTCTGCTTCAGTACTTCTCTTACCTATGAGACAAAAGTTGCAGGAGAAAAATCAGGAGGACAGCCAGCAAATTATTAAGGATATGGAGACTGTAGCCAAATTCGATGCGCTTATTCATCATAGTGACAAAACCGATGACAAGGCCCATGCCACCGTAGATGATCCAAAGACCTGGTGAGAGGAGGTTAGAGGGCGTGTTATAAAGGTGGATAAAACCAAAGAGCAAGGAAGTGACTATCCAGCCCAACCATTTTTGCCAGCCGTCAAAGCCAAAGAGTTTTTCGAAGAGGCACTTGCGGAAAATAATTTCCTCAAAAATTGGCGCAAAGATACAGGCAAAGACGAGATAGAGGTAAAAAGGCATACCTAGATTATCGATAGCTACCTGGTTACCAGAGGTGGTCCCAGGTTCCATCAGCTGGACGATGATGCCACCGATAGATTTGACCACAAAGAGGATGGCAAAACCAATTCCGACATAGAGCCCGTACATGTCCCAGCGAATCTTCTTAAAGGTGATGGGTTCTTTCAATAACCAAAGGAGAAACCAAGCCAGGACTGCAAAAGCAGTCAGTCCAATACTAGCTATTATGGCTGGACCGGTCTGAGATAGGTGCTTTCCAACAATAAATAAATTCTGGGCGAAGAAATCAAGAAAAAGAAAGACGAAGGCTAGCCCGAGCCACATCAGTTTATGCAATAGGGTTTTCATAGACCCCTCCAATCAAATTTATTGAGCCAGACCAGCTGGCAACTGCCTACTAGTGTAACGAAAGAAGGAGGAGAAAGCAAGAGAGCTAGAAATTTTCCTGCAAATTTTAAGAAGAGAAAAAATCAAGATTTTACCCTCCTGAGAAATCTTACGGAGATTGAAAAAATAGTGATTCAACCTATTTTTACAGGAGTCAGGGAAAACCAAATAAAAATTAACAGAACTTTTGTGTAATTTTTGCAATATCTTAACATTCTAATCAAAAGCCTGTTGGAATCCTTAATTAAGAAAAGTATAAGCGATAGTATAACAAACATAAAAATGAAAGGACGAACTATATGGAATCAAATGTATTTGATAAATTTGAAGCTGTTCAAACCATAGATTTGTCTAAACAAATCGGCGGAAGTATCGTTATTGGTTATGATTGGGGACTGAGCCTAGCTCGAGCATTTGGAAATCTTTATAAAGGTGGATTTTCAGGAGGTGGGGGCGGAGGTGGAGCATCTAGCTTACCTCTATAAAGTCTTAGTTATAAAGTCAATTAATTTGAAAAGGAGAAAAATTATTATGAATACAACAACATTGGATACTATGGCATTTGATAACTTTGAAGTAGTGGACGATCAACTGCTCTCAAATGTAGAAGCTGGAAAAGGTGTGGACTCTATTCTTGCAGGTGTGGCTACATACGGTGCCGCAACTGCTGGCTTCTTGGTGGCTGCTAGTAATCCAGTTGGCTGGGGAGTTTGTGCCGCTTATTTACTTACTTCTGCGGCTGCAGGTGGAATGATAGGATATGGAGCAGCAACTTACGGCGAATAAAGAATCTAAGAATTTTCATTCATTCGAGGTATTGGCATAATGACAAGAAAATGGGCTTTTGTTTTTTGGTCGTCTTTGAATATTGTAATTAACTTATTACTAATTCGGCCGTTCAATCAGGGAGAAGTAATATTTTCCAATCTACTTTTGATTGGTATTACTTTAGTCCTACTCTCCACTTTTTCTCGAGTAGTAGATAATTCTTGGTTTAAATTAGAATTTGTATTGTTGATTACACTTACGATACTGTCAATTATACGGATGCTCTACAGAATTAATATTATTTCTGGATTATTGGCAATAATAGTAGCACTTATAGCATTTATTACGATAACAGTAATCCTACTGGTAGGCATTGCTAGGTGGAAAAGCATTAGTAAAAATTGAGTGATAAAGCATGCCCTCAATTTTAGTTACTTTAAAATATTATTTCAAGGGAAACTCTAAATACTATAATCGAGAGAAACTCGACGCTGTCATGCACAGGTTTATCACCTTCTGAAAGGAAAAATTTTAATTTTTTTAGTCCCTCTTGTTTACCCCGCCTCCGTTATGGTGTCGGGGTCTTTTTCTGACAAGTGTCTTTTCCTTTTCCAACTCCAATAGAAAGGATTTTATGAAACAAGCATTGTATATTGCCGCCATAGTAGGCTTGGTGATTTTGGTCAATATTCTGATTGAAGTGATTAAGCGGGTGATGCGACGAGCCCCATCGGCTTCAAACGGCTCTGCTTCTGGTCGGGTGTCCTTCGGTGGTCGCTATAAGCTAGTGCCCCAAGTGGATACCAGAGACTGTGGTCCAGCAGCCCTAGCTTCAGTAGCCAAGCACTATGGTTCGGACTATTCTCTGGCTAGATTGCGGGAGCTTTCAAAGACTGACAAGCAGGGAACGACAGCTCTTGGTTTAGTAGAAGCTGCCAAGGCTATTGGTTTTGAAACCCGTTCAATCAAGGCTGATATGACTTTGTTTGACTATACGGATTTAACATACCCTTTTATTGTCCATGTGGTTAAGAACAAGCGTCTCCAGCATTACTATGTGGTCTATGGCAATGACAAGAATAATCTGATTATTGGCGACCCTGATCCCAATGTCAAGGTTACTCGCATGTCCAAACAGGACTTCCAAGAAGAGTGGACAGGTCTAGCCATCTTTCTAGCGCCAACCCCCAACTATAAGCCCAAGAAGGATGAAAAAAATGGCCTCATGAGCTTCTTCCCTATTATTTTAAGGCAGAAGGCCCTCTTGACTTACATTGTTTTAGCCAGTCTGATTGTAACCCTGATTGATATTGTTGGTTCTTACTATCTCCAGGGCATGCTGGATGAATACATTCCAGACCAGTTAATTTCAACTCTGGGTATTATTACCATCGGCTTGATTATTACCTATATCATTCAGCAGATGATGAGCTTTGCCAAGGAATACTTGCTTAATGTCCTTAGCCTGCGGCTGGTGATTGATGTTATTCTATCTTATATCAAGCACATCTTTACCCTGCCTATGTCTTTCTTTGCGACTCGGCGGACAGGGGAAATTACCTCTCGTTTCTCGGATGCCAATCAGATCATTAATGCTGTCGCGTCAACCATCTTCTCCATCTTCCTGGATGTAACCATGTTAATTCTGGTTGGTGGGGTGCTTTTGGTGCAAAATAATCACCTCTTCCTCCTGACCCTGCTCTCTATCCCAATTTATGCCATTATCATCACCGCCTTCCTCAAACCTTTTGAAAAGATGAATCATGAGGTTATGGAAGCTAATGCCATGGTATCTTCTTCTATCATTGAGGACATTAATGGGATGGAAACCATCAAATCTTTGACCAGTGAATCCAGTCGTTACCAAAATATCGACGGTGAATTCGTTGATTATTTGGAGAAAAATTTCAAACTTCAAAAGATGAATGCCCTGCAGACCTCACTCAAGACTGGGGCGAAACTCATTCTCAATGTAGTCATCCTCTGGTATGGGGCACGCTTAGTTATGGATGGTAAGATTTCTGTTGGGCAATTGATTACCTTTAATGCTCTCTTGTCTTACTTCCAAAATCCAATTGAAAATATCATCAGCTTGCAAACTAAACTGCAATCAGCGCGTGTAGCCAACACCCGTCTTAATGAAGTCTATTTGGTAGAATCCGAGTTTGAAAACGATGGCGAACTCTCAGAAGATAGCTTCCTAGATGGGGATATCTCCTTTGAGAAACTGTCCTACAAGTATGGTTATGGTCGCGATACCCTTTCAGACATCAACCTGACCATTGCCAAAGGCTCTAAGGTCAGCTTGGTAGGACCATCAGGCTCTGGTAAGACAACCTTAGCTAAGATGATGGTCAATTTCTATGATCCTAACCAAGGGATTGCCCGTATCAACGGCTATGATCTCAAGGTCATTGATAAGACTGCCCTGCGGCAACATATTAGTTATTTACCCCAACAAGCCTATGTCTTTTCTGGCACCATCATGGATAACCTAACCCTAGGGGCTAAGGAAGGCACTACCCAGGAAGACATTATCCGAGCTTGTGAAATTGCAGAAATCCGCTCGGATATTGAGCAGATGCCTCTTGGTTACCAAACAGAACTCTCTGACGGTGCTGGGGTTTCAGGCGGTCAGAAGCAAAGGATTGCGTTGGCCCGTGCCCTCCTAACTCAGGCCCCTGTCTTAATTTTGGATGAGGCCACCAGCAGTTTAGATGTCCTGACGGAAAAGAAAATTGTTGATAACCTCATGGCCATGACCGACAAGACCGTTATCTTTGTTGCTCACCGATTGAGTATCGCGCAAAGGACAGATCGGATTATCGTCATGGACCAAGGAAAGATTGTGGAAGAAGGTAGCCATAAGGAACTCTTGGCTAATAAGGGCTTCTACTACACACTGTTTAACTAAGGGAGGCATCTAACATGAATCCAAAATTACTTGAAAGTGCGGAATTTTACCGTCGTCGCTACCATAATTTTGCGACTGTTCTTATTGTGCCCTTGGTTATCTTGATTATCTTCATTGGAGTTTTCCTCTGCTTTGCCAAAAAGGAAATCACAGTGATTTCTCAAGGTGAAGTGGCGCCAACAAAGGTATTGGCCGTTATCCAGTCTGTTAGTGACACATCGATTGCACAAAATAGATTAGACGACAACACTAAGGTTGATAAGGGTGACCTCTTGGTGCAGTACACAGAGAATGCGGAACCAGAACAAAAGGATGCCCAAAAGAAAACAATCAAGGACCGCAATAAGCGCCTAGACAAGGAAATAGAAAAGGAAGAGAAGAAAACAAAGAAAAAGTATAAAAAGCTTTCCAAAAAGGAAAGGAAGAAACGGGAGAAAAAAGACCAGAAGAAGAAGGAGAAAAAGAAAAAAGACCGAGATGCAGAGGATAAAAAAGAAACAGACCACGTTTCCCTCTTTGCTCCTGAGTCAGGAGTGATCCATACTAACAGTAAGTATGATGGCCTCAATATCCTTCCTAAGTGGTCAGAAATTGCGCAAATTTATCCCGATATTCAAAAGACGAAAACCGTCTTAATTACCTACTACGTCTCATCTGACGATGTTGTTTCCATGGAGAAGGGACAAAAGACCCGCCTATCGCTTGAGAGAAAAGGAAATGATAAGTTGATGATTGAGGGGAAAATCAACAGTGTTGCTTCATCAGCCACCTCAACCAAGAAGGGCAATCTCTTCAAAGTTACCGCTAAGGTTAAACTGTCTAAAAAAGACAGTAAGCTAGTCAAATATGGAATGACTGGGAAAACAGTCACCGTTATTGATAAGAAGACCTACTTTGATTACTTCAAGGACAAGCTCCTGCATAAGATGGAGAATTAATAGAGTTAAAAAGTTTCATTAGACTTCTTGAAATAAGAAAAAGCCAACCCCTGACTAGGGTCGGCTTCAGGCTAAAGACAAACGAGAGGAAATCTGGTTTGTCTTTTTCTTTTGTTAGTTTTTACTGAATAATCAACAGACCTTCCTTAATTTCAAAGGGGTTGTTTTCATTAATATGGTCGTAGAACATGATGCCATTGGTGTGGTCAATTTCGTGTTGGACCACCATAGAGTTGTAGCCCCGCAGTTTAACCTTTTGCTTGTCGCCGTTTTTATCAACATATTCGACAGTTACACGAGAGTGGCGAACCACATAGCCAGGGACCTCACGGTCGACAGACAGACAACCTTCGCCGTCTGCTAGGGCTGCATCTTGGACGGAGTGGGAAATGACCCGAGGATTGTACATGACTTCCTGCATGCTGTAAGGCTTTTCCGGTGGATTTCCTTCCTCATCTTCTGGGTTAGGAACGAGAACAGCGATGATGCGTTTAGAAATATCCAGTTGCGGAGCTGCTAGACCAACTCCCCCTCGCAGGCCCATTTTCTCAGCCATGACAGGGTCTTGGGAGTTCTTGAGAAATTGCATCATTTTTTCGCCTAGGATAATATCTTCATCAGATAGGGGCAAGTCAACATCCTTAGCAACCGCTCGCAGGGTTGGGTTGCCTTCACGGATAATATCAGACATATCAATCAGATGACTGGCTTTAATAATTTTTTCTTGTGGTGACATGGTGAAACCTCTTTAAATCTAGAAATTTATCGGTAAATTCAGTATAGCACGAAAGCAGGGAGAATGAAAGGCAAGGGGGCTAGCCAAAGCCCTAGTCATGAATCCTGGCTTTCTCCAACTGGTCTCGCTTAATAATTTTGTAGCTTTTAAAGGCTATTTTTTTAATAATCCCCTGGTCCTGTAGTTGCTTGACGACTCGTCCTAGGTGGCGGTAGGATGTACCAAAGACATCAGCCAAGACACTAGGCTCTAGTTGGAACAGCCCTTTTTCTTCTTGCTCCAGGATATAGGTGGCTAATCGCTCCTTAACCGAATAGGAAATATTAGTCGAGGAGATGATATTTTGTTGCTCTAATTTCTGAGCCAGCTGACGTCCAATCTGGTAGAGAAAAAGGGGATCCTGATAGAGCTTCTGGCGGTTGGTCAGGGGCAGTTGGATGACCAGACTGGGCTCAAGGGCAACGACGGAGGAAACACTGGCCTGGTCATTCATGAGCTCAATATCGCCAATTAGGGTCGGTCGATGCTGGGTCTCCAGAATATGCTCCTTGCCATTGAAGAGGCGACGGACAATCTTTATCTCACCCTCAATAAAATAGAAAAGGTGCTCTAAATCTTGCCCTTGCTGGCAGATGGCCTGGCTCTTATCATAGCGGATGAGCTGGAGCTGATCCAGATAGTGCCGAGGGAAAATCTTGTCCAGTTCATACTGGCTCAAATAGTCTTTCAGGGACTTTTTTGTCATGCTCACCTCATTTTAGGACCTATGTCCTATTTTTCTAGCTTGCTTTTCATTATACTGGTATCACTACTGTTTTTCAAGAAGGAACTACTATGAAAATAATTATGGAGAAAATCAGCCTCCTGGCCTTATCCCTGATGCTGGTTTCAACCTATGCTATCTCACCCGCTCTGCCAGAGATGATTGCTACTTATGGCAGGCAAGGAATTAGCTCTGATCGAGTGGAGCTCTTAGTTTCCCTGCCCTCCTTTGCCATCATCGCAGTCCTCCTCGTAACCCCTTGGCTCAGTCGAGTCTTTTCTGAGTGCTTGCTTATCACTACTGGTCTTTGCCTGCTGTTTCTTGGGGGTGTCTTTCCCTTCTTTAATCAGACCTACAGCCTGGTCTTCATTTTTCGTCTGATTTTGGGCTTGGGCATCGGACTCATCAATGCTAGAGCTATCAGTATTATCAGCCAATTTTTTACGGGTCGCGAACGCATTAAAATGTTAGGCCTGCGAGGCTCGACAGAAGTGCTTGGCTCGGCCCTGCTGACCTTTTTAGCTGGTCAATTGTTGCGCTTTTCTTGGTCAGCGACCTTTACCGTCTATGCCCTTGGCTTGGTGATTTTGGGACTGTATTTAGTCTTTGTTCCTAAGCTTCGCCAGGAACTTCAAACTCAGTCGGAGCCAGCCAAGGAGCAGACTAAGTCAGAGCCTTTGAGGGGGCTTCACCTAGTCTATGTTATCTCCTTGGCCCTCTATGGCGGTTTCGTTATCCTTATCAATTCGGCCAATACCCTACGCATCCCTATAGTCGTAAGTAAATTTGGCCTAGGAACTGCCCAAGAGGCTAGTTGGATTCTGAGTTTAATGATGCTGATGGGAATTCTCTCAGGTGCCCTCTTTAGCAGTCTGGTGGAGCTTTTGGGTCGCTCCTTGATGAGCCTGGTTGTCCTAGTTTTAGGGGCTGGTCTCTTTGTGATGTGGCTAGCTCAGAACCTAATTGTTTTGGGTTTTGGAGCCCTAGTGACTGGCTTTGTCTACAGCTTGGGGGTCACCTATGTCTTTAATCTGATTTCAGAAACCATTCACAAACGCCAGCTACACACAGCCACTACCCTAGTTCTTCTGGGCTGTAATCTCGGTGGCGCCTGCGCTCCTTTAGTCCTGCGCTTCTTTGGCTTCTTTGCTAGTGGACCTGCCTCAGCCTTTGCCATTCTTGGTGGCCTCAGTATCGGCTTGGGGCTGATTCTTAGCTTGAAGAAATATTTTACCTAAAGAGGAGTGAGGTGCTCCTTTTTTTGCAAGATTTAGTTACAAGATAATTATTTTGATGAGATGATGAAAAGGACTAGAGTAGGGGAATAAAAAATGTGGCCTAAAGATTCTAAAAAGACTAGTAAGAGGGGAGCAAAAGGTTTGGCTTCTCCAGATAGGGAACAATCTACCATTACAACTAAGGACAAGCAGAACCAAGAAAGCTTCAATCAAAATCGAAAGCCAAGCAACTTTGCTTGGTCACTTTTTCAGGGGTGTCTGCTTTCCCTAATTTTTATAGGGATAATCCTTTAAATTTTCTTCAATCTTTTTGGGCCAATCTATAAACTGGGCTCCCCCCTGAGGTCTACAAAGAGCTACTCTTTCTGGACGGATCTTGAATCTCATGATATTCAGAAGTATATGGACGAAAATTATCAGTTTGACTGGACCATAAAGCAGGTAAAGCATCTGAAAATCCAGAAAACCACTCTCAAGGATGTGCTAAAAGAGCACGGCAAGGCTACTGAAGCTAGTAGTTATGATGAGGATAATAGCACGATTTATCTGGATTACGAAACCAACAACAATGATTGGCAGGAAAATGTCTACCTGACCTTTAAGAAAAATGGATTTGGTAGCTATCGTTTGACAGCCATCGATGGAGGTTTGCGAGCTGACGACATAGCAGTTGTTGAAGAAGAAAATCCCAATATCGGTTGGTCGAATGACCAATTTAATCAACTTCATGAAGGGGACTATGACCATCAGGGAAAGGGGGAACGAGCTGGAAGACTGTCCAGAAAGACCATCCTCATCCTTATTCCGCCCACTATCTATTTGAATATAATGATTTCTATGAAGATACCAGAAAGGATTCTTTCTATTATTCACTAGAAGTAAGGTATGGTGGGGATATTGGCCCTAATAGTATTGTCTTGAAATTTTTGTCGCCAGATGGCGGAAAGAATTATTACCTGAGCGAGAAAACTGGGCCCTCATCCTTTACCGATAAGTAGAACAAGCGGTAAAATTTATCCTAACCTAGCGAAAATCCTTTGACAGAGCTTAGGGCATCTGCTAGAATATAAGAGTCGCTAAGACATACTAACTTCTTCTTGGTTGTAGGATTTGCCAAACCCTACCACTCGGATGAAGCAATAAAAGGAGAAAAACTATGGCAATCTCAAAAGAGAAAAAAAATGAAATTATCGCTCAATACGCTCGCCACGAAGGTGACACAGGTTCAGTTGAAGTTCAAGTTGCAGTCTTGACTTGGGAAATCAACCACCTCAATGAGCACATCCAACAGCACAAAAAAGACCACGCTACTTACCGTGGTTTGATGAAAAAAATCGGTCACCGTCGTAACCTCTTGGCTTACCTCCGTCGTACCGATGTTAACCGCTACCGCGATTTGATCCAATCTCTTGGACTCCGTCGCTAATCGGTTGGCAGTAATGTAAAGAAAAAGGCATCCAAAATCCTGATTTTTGATGCCTTATCTTTTTGGCTCAAAAGCAAAATAGTAGATCTAGCCACAGGCTGGGTCTATTTTTTTACGGCTCATTGAGGTTGAAAAATAGTCCAGTTACCTAGTTTTTGCGGTTTTTTATGGACTTTCTTAAAAGGAGAAGTCAGGTTATCAATAAAATCGTGAAAGAAATCACAATAAATTCTTGACATTTTTTTGAAAAGGGTTACAATATAAACGTGAAGAAAATCACAAAGGATTTGATTCGAAAAAGTCTTTGTGGGGGACTTCCTAGTTTGAAAAAAGTTAACGATTATCTACGGAGGATAAATTTATGGCAAAAGCAGCAAAAGTAGTAGACGCAAATGTTGAAGAAGAGGCTCAGAAATATACTGGCCAATTAGTAGATAAGGCGGTTGAAGCTGAAAAGATTTTTGCGACCTACACCCAAGAGCAAGTTGACAAGATTGTCGCAGCTATGGCCCTGGCTGGTTCTGAAAATTCCTTGCAACTGGCTAAGGAAGCCCACGAAGAAACAGGGCGTGGTGTGGTAGAAGATAAGGATATCAAGAATCACTTCGCAACTGAAAATGTTTTTGAGTCCATCAAGAATGAAAAGACAGTTGGCGTTATTGGAGAAGATAAGATTTCTGGTGGTATTCAAATCGCTGCCCCACTAGGTGTTTTGGCAGGTATCGTGCCTACAACAAACCCAACCTCAACCACCATGTTCAAGATTTTGGTGGCCCTCAAGACTCGTAATACTATTGTCTTTGCCTTCCACCCTGCAGCTCAAAAATGTTCAGCCCATGCGGCTCAAATCCTTTATGATGCTGCCCTCAAGGCTGGTGCCCCCGAAAACTGTGTGCAATGGATTGAAACGCCATCTATTGCTAATACCAATGCCTTGATTTCTAACAAGAAGATTGCTTCTATCTTGGCTACTGGTGGTCCTGGTATGGTTAATGCAGCCCTCAAGTCAGGGAACCCATCTATGGGGGTTGGTGCTGGTAACGGTGCAGTTTACGTTGATGGAACTGCCCACATTGACCGGGCGGTTGAAGACTTGCTTCTTTCCAAACGTTTCGATAATGGTATGATTTGTGCGACTGAAAACTCAGCGGTTGTTGAAGCACCAATCTACAAGGAATGGCTGACTAAGATGCAAGAAAAAGGAGCCTATCTGGTTCCTAAGAAGGATTATAAGAAATTTGAAGACTTCGTCTTTAATGATAACCACGGTGTTAACGGTCCAGTTGCTGGTATGTCAGCTAAATGGATTTGCGAACACGCCGGTGTTGATTTGCCAGAAGGAAAAGACGTTCTCCTCTTTGAATTGGACAAGAAGAATATTGGCGAAAAATTGTCTTCTGAAAAATTGTCTCCACTCCTATCTGTTTATAAGGCCAAGGATCGTGAAGACGGTATTCAAATCGTTGAAGCCCTGCTGGATTACCAAGGTGCTGGTCACAACTGTGCCATCCAAATTGGTTCCCAAGCAGATCCTTTCCTCAAAGAATACGGTGACCGCCTCAAATCTTCTCGGATTTTGGTTAACCAACCTGACTCAGTCGGTGGTATCGGTGACATTTACACCGATGCTCTCAAAGCTAGCTTGACACTTGGAACAGGATCATGGGGGAAAAATTCATTGTCACACAATCTATCAACTGGCGATCTCTTGAATATTAAGACCGTGGCTAAACGCCGTAACCGTCCTCAATGGATTCGCCTTCCAGAAAAAACTTACTACGAAAAGAATGCCATCAGCTACCTGCAAGATGAGACCGAAGAAATGACTCGAGCTCTCATCGTTGCCGACCCAGGTATGGTGCAATTCGGCTTTGTTGATACCGTTCTTGGCCAATTGGCCCTGCGGGATCAAAAGGTTGAAACTTCAATCTACGGTACCATCAAACCCGACCCAACTCTAGGTCAAACCATCGAAATCGCTCGACAAATGCGGGACTTCAAACCTGATACGGTTATCGCCGTTGGTGGTGGTTCTGCTCTGGATGCGGCCAAGATTGCCCGCTACATCTACGAATACTCATTGGATCAAGAAGCTGACTTCCTTGATAGCTATGAAAAAGTGAGCGAACTCTTCTTGCGTCTGCAACAAAAATTCATTGATATTCGTAAGCGGATTGTTAAGTTCAAACACCAAGATGCTACTCGTCTCTTCTGTATCCCAACGACCTCTGGTACTGGTTCAGAAGTTACCCCTTATGCGGTTATTACTGATGATAATACCCATGTCAAATACCCATTGACCGACTATGAATTGACCCCTCAAGTGGCAATTGTTGACCCAGAATTTGTTATGACCGTGCCAAAACGCACCGTCGCTCTCTCTGGTCTGGACACCCTGTCTCATGCTCTTGAATCTTATGTATCTGTTATGGCTTCTGACTTCACCCGCCCATGGTCGCTCCAAGCTATCAAGTTGATTATTGAAAATCTGGAAGATGCCTATAACTATGATCCTAAGAACCCAACCCTCAGGGGCGAACAAGCCAAGGAAAATATGCACTATGCTTCTACCATTGCAGGTATGGCCTTTGGTAATGCCTTCCTAGGTATCAACCACTCTCTTGCCCATAAGACTGGTGGTGAATTTGGCCTGCCACACGGACTAGCTATCGCCATCGCTATGCAACATGTTATCCGCTACAATGGTGTTTCTGGCAACGTTAAACGCTCTGTCTATCCACGTTATGAAGAATATCGTGCTCAATGTGACTATGCAGACATTGCCCGTGCCCTTGGCCTCAAAGGTAAGACTGATGAAGAATTGGTTGAAGCCCTTTGTCAACGGATTGATAAACTCATGCATGCTGTTGATGTCGAACCTAAACTGTCAGCTAATGGGGTTACCAAGAAAGCCTTCGAAGCGGCCCTTGATCGTCTGGCAAGTCTGGCCTACGATGACCAATGTACGCCAGCTAACCCACGTCAACCATACATTGAAGATATGAAACAGCTCTTGATTGACCAATTCTAAGGTGGTCTCAAGAAGCAGAAAATAAAAAGGAACTCAGAATTTTCTTGAGTTCCTTTTTTGCTTTTTTGCGTCCCTGAGGCGGCTTTGGCAACCAAAATTATTGCCTAGGCTATCGCTCTTCTTTACTTTTATCTAGTTCAAAATCTAGCCAGAACAAGGGGACTGTCTTCGTACTTTTCGCCCCTGTGGAGGAAGTGTCAGGTATTGAGTAGCTATCTGAGCTATCATTTTTCTATCTTATAGATTGAGCTCGTTTAATCTGAACGACTTTTGCCTCTACCTTGGCACTTTCTGACCTAAGGATGCGTGTGCTATAATAGGGCCATGTTAGTTCAGCTTCTCTTTATTTTTATCCTGTTCATGCCGGCTCTGGGTCTTATCTTTATCGGCCTAGCCCTGGCGCCCAGCCACCAAAAATTGCTCTGGCTCAGCTGGCTCGGTGCTCTCGTTTTTGGTCTCTCTTTTTATTGCCTCCATCTAAAAATTGAGTTCCTTTTTTACAGTTTCTTTGTTTTAGGCCCTCTGATATTTGGACTTGGTCTCCCCCTAGATTTATCCAGAGCCAAGCGCACCCAAGCAGGCCTGTCTGGTCTGGGCATCTTAATTATCTTTGGCCTAACCTTGCTAGCTTTAGCAAGGATGTTGAATCGAGTTTAAGTTCCGAAAGGTTTTCAGAGCTTTTTTTGTTATCTTTTTTACCTCAGTCCATTTTTGAGTGAGTTGGGGACTTTTTCATCTTCGACCTAACTAAGACATTATCACTTTCGAACGATAAGAATGATGAGAAGCGTTCTCTCCCCCTTATCATTAGTGCTCTTTTATGGTAGAATATAAACGATACCATGATTTTGTACAAAATTAAGTCAAGAGGTTCTAGAGGGCTTGAAGTAGGCGATTTTCTGGCCCGCTCTTTCTTTATTTAATTTTGTAAAAAACGGGTATCAATTATAGAAAAAAGAGTTAAGGATTGGTGGGTGTTTGGCCTTGAAATCAGAAGAAGGCACCTGCAGGTCTGAGACGATGAGGTAGATTCATGGCAAAACAAACCTTTCAAATGACCTTTGCTGGCAAGCCCCTAGTGGTTGAAGTTGGTCAGGTGGCCAAACAAGCCAATGGTGCAGCACTAGTGCGTTATGGTGACTCGACTGTTTTGAGTGCAGCAACTATGTCTAAAAAGATGGCAAATACCGATTTTTTCCCTCTCCAAGTCAATTACGAGGAAAAAATGTATGCAGCAGGTAAATTCCCAGGTGGCTTTATGAAGCGTGAAGGTCGTCCTTCAGCCGATGCTACCTTGACGGCCCGTCTCATTGACCGCCCTATTCGCCCGCTCTTTGCTCAAGGTTTTCGCAATGAGGTTCAGGTCATCAATACGGTTCTCTCCTACGATCCAGACGCCTCGGCTCCCATGGCTGCCATGTTTGCAAGCTCGCTAGCCCTCTGCATTTCCGATATTCCTTTTGAGGGTCCCATTGCTGGGGCTCAGGTTGCCTATCTGGACGGTGAATTTATCATCAATCCGACAGCCCAGCAAAAGGAAGCTTCCAACTTGGACTTGACGGTTGCTGGCACCAAGGATGCCATCAATATGGTTGAATCTGGTGCGCAGGAATTGACCGAAGATATCATGCTAGAGGCCCTGCTCAAGGGTCACCAAGCCATTCAAGAATTGATTGCCTTCCAAGAAGAAATCGTTGCCACTCTCGGTAAAGAAAAGGCAGAGGTTGAGCTCCTGCAAGTGGATTCCCAACTTCGAGATGAGATTGTGGCTACCTACACTAGTGACCTGCAAAAGGCTGTTCAGGTTCAAGAAAAATTGGCTCGGGAAGAGGCAACCCAGGCGGTCAAGGATCAGGTTTTGGCCAGCTATGAGGAGCGTTACGCTGATGATGAAGAGCTCGAACGCATTCTGCGAGATGTTGCCGAAATCTTGGAAGAAATGGAGCATGCCGAAGTTCGTCGCCTCATTACCGAGGACAAGATTCGCCCAGATGGTCGTAAGGTTGATGAGATTCGTCCCTTGGAGGCTGAGGTGGATTTCCTTCCTCAAGTGCACGGTTCAGGTCTCTTTACCCGTGGCCAGACCCAGGCTCTGTCTGTCTTGACTCTGGCTCCTATGAGTGAAAGTAAGATTGTTGATGGCCTGGATCCAGAGTATCGCAAACGCTTTATGCACCACTATAATTTTCCCCAGTATTCTGTTGGAGAAACAGGTCGTTACGGTGCTCCTGGCCGTCGGGAAATTGGCCACGGTGCCTTGGGCGAGCGGGCTCTAGCCCAGGTCCTGCCTAGTTTTGAGGACTTTCCTTATGCTATTCGTCTGGTGGCAGAGGTGCTAGAATCCAATGGTTCGTCTTCGCAAGCCTCCATCTGTGCTGGGACCCTAGCCCTGATGGCTGGGGGGGTACCCATCAAGGCACCAGTAGCTGGCATTGCCATGGGTCTGATTTCCGATGGTAGCAACTATACCATCCTGACCGATATTCAAGGCCTGGAGGATCACTTCGGTGATATGGACTTCAAGGTAGCTGGCACCCGTCAAGGGATTACTGCCCTGCAGATGGATATTAAAATTTCAGGGATTACCCCAGAGATTCTCAAAGAGGCTTTGGCTCAGGCTAAAAAGGCTCGCTATGAAATTCTTGACCTGATTGAGCAGACCATCCCTGCTCCTCGGCCTGAATTGGCCCCAACTGCCCCTAAGATTGATACCATCAAGATTGCTCTTGACAAAATCAAGGTGGTTATCGGTAAGGGTGGCGAAACCATTGATAAAATTATTGAAGAGACTGGTGTTAAGATTGACATTGACGAAGAAGGTAATGTGCAGATCTACTCACCTGACCAAGATGCTATTGAACGAGCCAAGGGAATTATTGCCAATCTGGTGCGCGAAGCCAAGGTCGGTGAGGTTTACCCAGAGGCAGAGGTTGTTCGTATCGAAAGCTTTGGCGCCTTTGTCAATCTCTTTGACAAGACCGATGCCCTGGTACACATTTCAGAGTTGGCCTGGGAGCGAACCAATCGGGTAGAAGATGTAGTCAAACTTGGTGATAAGGTCGCTGTCAAGGTTCTTAAGATTGATGATAAGGGTCGGGTCACTGCCTCCATCAAGGCTCTTCTCGCAAAGCCTGAGGGTTATAAAGAGCAGGAGCAGTCCCACCATTCTCATAAGGGATCGCACAAGCCTGGTAGCTATTCTAAATCCGATAAACATCATACTTCGCACAAGCAGTTTCAACCCAAGAGCCAGCAAGATCACCAAGGTCAGCATAGGCCTGATGGCCATCACAGTCATCAAATTGGACATGAGTCAGACAAAGACCCTGGCCACAAAGAGTCTTCTAAGCATCAGGGCCATTTTGACGGGCAAGAGCACTCAAACCACAAGACTGGTTCTGATCAAAGAAAAGGCCATAAACAGTCTGCTCCTTCTGATCGTGCGAATGAGTCCCAAGAGCTTGCTAGCCCGGTTGAAGAAGAGGTAAAAGAGGAAACTCAACATGAATAAATTTAACTCAGAACTTGACTTTGCTTTACGCAACTTTATTGCCAATCCGGAGAATTTTTTGGATGGTTTGACCTTGGTCAATAGCCTTCATTCCATTCCCGTCATTGCTGCAGCTCAGCCCTATGCCATTGCCATGCAGGGGCAAAAGGTCATTCCTGTCTTTACCAATAAGACAGACCTAGATAATTTCAAGAAGGAGCACCCAAGCGCTAAAGGTCAGGACTGGGTAGAGCGCTCCAGTATCGAAGTGCTAGAGGAGGCGGTCACCCATCGCCTCCACGGCTTGGTTTTCAATATTAAGAAAGCTGGAGATTTTGCTAATTCGACCATCTTCAAGAGCAGTGAATTGGTCCAGCTCATCAATACCTACACCACCCTTTTGAATGATGTTTTGGGTGAGGAAAATCAAGAGCGCCAACCCCTGCAGCGGCAATACTTTGTTCCTGTCATTATTTTGACCAGTGAAGACGGCAACTACCAGCGTAGTTACCCAGCCCTGGCTATTGAAGATGAGACCTACATTCCTGCCTTCTCCAGTATCCCCAGCTTTGCCAAATGGTACAATGATGGCGATCTAGGTTATCCTTTCCGACTGGCTAAGGGGATGGTCATGACTTGGACCCTGGAGCAAATTGCCCATCCAGCCCAAGGCGAAAGCGGTGTTGGTCAGACCAAGGGCGTGGTCATTGATCCGCTCAATGAGAATCAGACCTTAGTAGATTGGGCAAGTATCGAAGAATAAAGGGGGACTTATGGGTTGGTGGAAAGAATCAATAGCGATTGTTAAACAACAGGATCCAGCGGCCCGGACTTCCCTAGAGGTTCTCTTAACCTATCCGGGAATCAAGGCTCTGGCTGCCCATCGGCTATCACATTTTTTCTGGAAGCACCACCTGCGCCTCCTTGCACGCATGCATAGTCAATTCTGGCGCTTCTGGACCAATATTGAAATCCATCCAGGGGCCCAGATTGAAAGTGGCGTCTTTATTGACCACGGGGCAGGTTTGGTTATCGGGGAAACGGCCATCGTAGAAAAAGGGGCCATGCTTTATCATGGTGTCACTCTTGGGGGGACCGGTAAGGATGTCGGCAAACGCCATCCGACCATTCGTCGGGGAGCCCTAATTTCAGCTCACTCCCAATTGATTGGTCCCATTGAGGTTGGTACCAATGCCAAGGTGGGGGCCGGGGCTGTTGTCCTCTCAGATGTCCCAGCAGATGTCACCGTCGTTGGGGTACCTGCCAAGGTTGTACGGGTTCATGGTCAAAAGGATGAGCAAGCCATCAAGACCCTCCAGGAAGCCCGTGAGGCCAGTTATCATTCCTCCCACCTCTAATACTCAATAAAAATCAATCTAGCCAAGGCAACGAACTGCAGACAGTACTTGGGTACGGCAAAGTGAGTTAACGATGGATAGTTTTGACTTTTTGAAGAGTATAAGTGAGAAAAAGAGCCAGCTATATAATGGCGAGCACGTTTTAGTCATGAGGTGAAAGTAGGGAAAGGGGCGAGAATGAATTTTTTAAAGAGAAATTGGTTAAATTTATTGGTCATTGTCCTGTCCTTCCTCAATGTCGGTCAGCAATGGCTCTATGGTAAGCATAGCTATGCCTATATCTGGTTGGCTATCGGTATCTTCTGGGTTATCCTAACCTTTATTATCAAGGACGATGGGCCAAGGAAATAGAAGGCTCAAATTAAGGGTGAGCTACGGGAAAAACATGAAGAGAAGCCCCCTGACTTTGGGGATAGAGAATAAGAGGTCTTCTTAGACCTTTTTAGTATTTAAAAAGGAAAAAGTTTATGATAAAAATTTACGATACCATGACTAGAAGCCTACGTGATTTTGTCCCCCTGCAGGAGGGGCAGATCAATATGTACGTCTGTGGGCCAACGGTTTACAACTATATCCATATCGGTAATGCCAGATCCAGCGTGGCCTTTGACACTATCCGCCGTTATTTTGAATACGCCGGCTATCAGGTCAACTACATTTCCAACTTTACCGATGTTGATGACAAGATTATCAAGGCAGCAAAGGAAGCTGACATGACGCCCAAGGACCTAGCTGACAAGTTCATCGCGGCCTTTATGGCTGATACTCAGGCTCTGAGCATCAAGCCAGCCACCCAGAATCCTCGGGTTATGGACTTTATGGACCAGATTATTGATTTCGTCCAAGTCCTGGTGGATAAGGGCTTTGCCTATGAGGCAGGTGGAGATGTCTATTTCCGCGTGCAGAAGTCACAAAATTATGCGGCCCTGGCCAATAAAACCCTAGCGGATTTGGAAGTTGGCGCTAGTGGTCGGACCGATAGTGAAACCGAACTTAAGGAAGACCCACTTGACTTCGCCCTCTGGAAATCAGCTAAGGCAGACGAAATTTCTTGGGACAGCCCTTGGGGAGCAGGCCGTCCAGGTTGGCACATCGAATGTTCCGTTATGTCCACAAGCATTCTGGGCGATACCATTGATATTCATGGTGGTGGGGCTGATTTGGAATTTCCTCACCACACCAACGAAATCGCCCAGTCGGAAGCCAAGACTGGCCAAACTTTTGCCAACTACTGGATGCACAATGGCTTTGTCAATGTTGACAATGAAAAAATGTCCAAATCACTTGGCAACTTTGTGACTGTTCATGACCTGCTCAAAAAGGTTGATGGTCAGGTGTTACGTTTCTTCTTGGCTACCCAGCACTATCGCAAGCCTATCAACTTTACTGAGAAGGCCATTCATGATGCTAAGGCCAACCTCAAATACCTCAAGAACACCTATACCCTACCTTTGAATGAGCAGGCCGACCAAGCTGACTTGGATAAGTTTCTGGCGGATTTCAAGACAGCCATGGATGATGATTTTAATGCTGCCAATGGGATTACGGTAATCTTTGACTTGGCCAAATGGATTAACTCAGGCCACTATAACCAGGCAATCAAGGACGCCTTTGCCAAGATGCTAGAAGTCTTTGGGATTGTTTTCCAAGAAGAAAGCTTAGATAGCGACATTGAAGCCTTGATTGAAGAACGCCAAGTTGCCAGAGCCAATAAGGATTTTGCCAAGGCGGACAAAATTCGTGATGACCTAGCAGCTAAAGGGATTAAATTGCTAGATACCAAGGATGGAGTGAGGTGGACTCGTGACTAAGGTCGATGTCAAGCTCATCAACGGCATTGCCCTAGCCTTTGAAGGAGATGCCGTCTACTCCCTCTATATCCGTCGGTACCTCATCTTTCAGGGACAGACCAAACCCAATCAGCTCCACCGCCTGGCTACTCGCTATGTATCAGCCAAGGCCCAGGCCATGCTGATTGAGGCCATGCTTGACGGTCAGCTTCTGACACAAGAAGAAGATGCCATCTACAAACGGGGTCGCAATGCCCACAGCCATACCAAGGCCAAAAATACCGACATCCTCACCTACAAGAAGTCGACTGGCTTTGAGGCGGTACTAGGCTATCTCCACATGACCCAGCAAATTGACCGTCTGGAAGAATTAATCAACTGGTGTATCACCTATGTTGAAAACCGTAAATGAAAAAGGTTTGGCAGTCGCCAGATCTTTTGATATCAGCAAAAACCGTGATTTTCGTTGACTATAAAGCACACAAAAAGGAGGCCGGACCTCCTTTTTTTCTTTCCTAAAGTTTCTCATTGACATAGCGGACGAAGTGGTTCCACCAGACCTTGAGGAAGAAGCTCTTCTTGACGGGCTTCTGGGCAACTAGGGTCACCTTTGGTGGTTCATCCAGATAACCACTACCAATCAGGTCTGGGTCATCGTAGGTCAGACTGCCGACCTGGCTTCCTTTTTTGACAGTAGCTGTGACCTCCTTGGTGCTGACCTTGCCACTGGGTTTGTGGTCGGAACCAATCTTGGTGACAACTTGAAAGTCCTCCTTGGCAACAGCAGGAACAGTTTTTGATTTTCCGTCAATAACACTAGCCTTGCTGGATTTGTAGCTCTCGCCCTTGACCACCAAATTGGTCAGCTGGAAGTTGTAGGTGACATAATTGAGAATCTTATTGGTAGCCTCGAAACGGGCGTATTGGTTGTTGTCAGCATTATCGGCGTGCATGACAACGGAAATCACTCGCATGCCATTTTCCGTTGAGGTTGCAACGAAGGATTGGCCGGCCAATTCGGTTGTCCCAGTCTTGAGACCGTCAACCCCCTCGCGGGCATAGGGCATGCCATCTAGCATCATATTGAAGGTGGCCATGTCTGTATTCCCGAATTTTTCACTAGTCTTCTTGGTAATATCCAGGACATCAGGGTAGTCGCTAATCAAATGACGGGCAATAATGGCCATGTCTTTAGCGCTCATCAGGTTCTCATCGTCGGACTTGGAACCAGGGTAAATATGGTCTCCCAAGTAACTATTATTGAGGCCTGAGGCATTGACCAGTTTAGCATCCTTGATGCCCCACTGTTTGAGTTGGGCCTGCATCATATCTACAAAGGTTGCCTCATCCCCCCCTAATTTTTCCGCCAAGGCAATGGCAGCACTATTGGCGCTAGCAATCAAGGCGGCATTGACCAATTCCTTTACCGTATATTCCCGAGCATCCATAGGGACGTTGCTGGCCTCGGAATTGGTCGTCAAATCGTAGGCATAATCAGAGATTTTCACCTTGCTATTCCAAGAGAGCTTGCCCTCATCAATGGCCTTGTAGACCATGTAGACGGTCAAAATCTTCGTCATAGAAGCAACCCCGTCAGGTGTGGTTGCATCCTTTTCGTAGAGAATCTTACCGGTAGTTGCCTCGACAGCAATAGCATGCTTGGCTGGGGCATCAAAATCATCGGCCTTGGCTAGACTTGCAGTAAGGAGCAAAGAAAACGCCATTAAAAGGCTGATAAAGAATTTCTTCATAGCTTGTCCTTTATTAAGAGTAATCCTAGTTTCTAGAAAATCAATTGACCATCTTTCTTCTGATAACAATCCCCTTAATTATAGCATAAAAGTCTTGGACACAAGATAACAATCTGATTAAGGTTGAAACTGTCTGGCATAAACAAAGTCTAAGACTCATCAAGATAGATAGAACCGACCTTTTACTGGCCTTGTCCTCTGTAAGCGAACCGAGCAGAACCAAGTCAGCGACTACAAAGCTAAAGAAAAGGCCCTCAAACTGGGGGCCTGGTCAAATCATTAATTCTTATCTTGATTTTCTTGGTCGAAGAAGGCCTTGTAAATGGCCCTAATAGCAGTCTTTTCATGTTTGCTTTGGATAACCAGCATGACAGAGACCTCGCTAGAACCTTGGGAAATCATCTCAATATTGATGCCCTTGTCGGACATGGCCTTGGTAGCCCTTGACATGACTCCGACTTGGTTTTTCATATTTTCGCCGACAATCATGATGATGGATAGATTTCTTTCGAATTCGACCTCATCCACTCCCAGATTTTGGGTCAGGTGGGCTTGAATTTCCCGCTCCTTGATAGGGGTTAATTCCCTTTCTCTTAGGATAATAGACATATCGTCAATTCCAGTAGGAATGTGCTCCCAGCGGATGTTGAGATTCTCTAGGACTTGCAGGACCTTGCGACCAAAACCAACCTCTCGGTTCATCAGGTATTTGGAAATATTGATACTGACGAAATTGTCATCGCCAGAAATCCCAACAACAGGGAGCTCTTGCTTGCTGTGCTCCAGAACAATCCGAGTACCAGGGTGGTTAGGATTGTTGGTGTTTTTAATCACCAGGGGAATTCGTCCGCGATAGGCAGGAATCAGGGCTTCATCATGGAGAACGGAGAAGCCTGCATAAGCCAATTCCCGCATTTCCCGATAGGTCAATTCCTTGATTGAATGAGGCTTGTGGACAACGCCAGGGTGGGCGGCGAAGATACCGTCAACATCCGTAAAGTTTTCGTAGAGGTCAGCCTTGACCCCAGCAGCGACAATAGAGCCAGAAATGTCTGAACCACCACGAGAGAAGGTACAGATTTGCTTGTCAACCGTTACACCGAAGAAACCGGGGATAACCAGAACCTCATCACTGTCTCTTAGTTCTTCCAACTTGTCGTAACTGCCTGGCAGGATTTGGGCATTACCCGGCTCACTAGAGACGATAATCCCAGCCTTCCCTGGATGAAGGTAGCGGGCAGGAAGATCGTTTTTGCGGAAATAGGCGGCCACTAACTTGGCATTGTTGTCCTCTCCAGCAGCCAAAAAGGTATCGTAGAGGAAATCATTGCCCTCAATAGGGAGGGTAGCCAGCTCGGTAATAGCAGCAGAAATCTTATCCAGGATAGTGTGGGAGAGGCCCAATTCATCAATGATGACCTTGTATCGATTGATAATCCATTCTTGATGGCCTGATACGTCATCTTCGTTAGTGTAAGAGCGGTAGTATTTAATCAGGGCATCGGTGACCTTGGTGTCCTCGGGATTGCGTTTTCCTGGTGCAGAAACCACCACGAAGCGCCGACTAGGGTCCGATTTGACAATATCCAAAACCTTTTGCAACTGTTGGGCAGAAGCCAGCGAGCTCCCACCAAATTTAACCACTTTCATATGACATCCATCCATCTTTCATTTTCAGATTGCCTAAAATTATAGCAAAATTCAGACAACTTTTCAAACTCTGTTCCTAAACCTGCAAGCATAAAAAGGTTTTGGACAAAGCCCAGACTAGTACTCAACAAATATTAGATTAGGCTTACTTGGCTCGTTAATAATACTCAATGAAAATCGAAATTAGCCGAGGCAACGAACTGAAGACAGTACTGGGGTACGGCAAGGTGAGTTAACGACGGAAAATTTTGATTTTCGAAGAGTATAGGGTTAGTAGCCAGCCCAATTCGCCCCTAGCTCACAGGATTAGACTTTGTTCAGAAGAGCTCTTTATGGTAGAATAAGGCTGAGGTTTTTCATGAAGCAAGCAGTTATTTTTGATATGGATGGTGTCCTCTTTGACACCGAGGAATTTTATTACAGCCGTCGCAAGACTTTCTTGGCTGACCGGGGCATTTCCATTGACCATCTCCCACCGAGTTTTTTTATCGGAGGCAATATGAAGCAGGTCTGGCAAAAGATTCTGGGTTCCGATTATGACAAGTGGGATGTCGCCCAACTCCAGGCTGATTATATCGCCTACAAACTGGCTAACCCCCTGCCCTATCAGGAGGTTATCTTTAGTGATGTCCGCCCAACCCTTGATAGGCTCAGTCAGGAGGGTTTCAAAATTGGTTTAGCTTCAAGCTCGACCAAGGCTGATATTCTTAAGGCTTTGTCCGACACAGACCTAACCCACTATTTTGATGTTATCCTCTCTGGTCAAGAATTTCCAGAGAGCAAGCCCAACCCGGCCATCTATAATAAGGCGGCAGAGCTCTTAGGCTTTGCCAAGGAAGAACTTCTGGTCATTGAAGACAGTGAGAAGGGAATCGCAGCGGCAGTCGCTGCTGGTATTGAGGTCTGGGCTATAAAGGATGAGCGCTATGGCCTTAACCAAACCGCTGCAGACCGTCTGATTGCCGGCCTTAGTCAGGGTCTGGATATTTTGTTTGAAAACTAGGAGGGGCTCAGCCCTTTTCTTTTTGGAGAATTTTCTAAAGTCCCAATCTTTAAAGCTTCTCTGAGGGTAGAGCTAGTAGTAGGCAACCATCTAGGGTGAGATTCATTAGCCTGCTTACAGTAATTTCTTGTCAAACGCTCATTTTCAGCTATAATAAATTGGAATAGGACAAAATCTTGATAGTTGTTTGACGACTAAAATAATTGGAGGTATCTTATGAATTTCTCAACCATTCTTTATAGTGTCGAAGATGGTGTCGCAACTCTAACCCTTAACCGTCCTGAGGTTTCGAATGGTTTTAATATCCCCATTTGTGAAGAAATTATCGAGGCCATTAGCCAGGCCGAAAAAGATGAGAGTGTGCGTATTCTCCTCATCAACGCTAATGGTAAGGTCTTCTCTGTTGGAGGGGATTTGGACCAAATGCAAAAGGCTGTCGATGCTGATGATGTCCAATCCCTAGTGAGAATTGCTGAATTGGTCAATACCATTTCCTTTATGATTAAGCGCCTGCCCAAGCCTGTTATCATGAGTGTTGATGGTCCGGTGGCAGGAGCAGCCTTCAATATGGTTTTGGCGGCAGATTTCACTATCGCTTCTGAAAAAGCAAAATTTATCCAGGCCTTTGTCGGGGTTGGCTTGGCACCAGATGCAGGTGGGCTCTTCCTCTTGACACGTTCAATCGGTATCAACCGGGCTACCCAAATCACCATGACTGGAGAAGCCGTCAATGCGGGAAAAGCCTTGGAATGGGGCTTTGTCTACCGCTTGGCAGACTCAGAAAAATTAGAGCGTGATACCGATCGCCTCATCAAACGCCTCAAACGAAGCTCCCCTAATTCCTTTAAGGCTATCAAGGAAATGGTCTGGAAGAGTGATTTTGCTGGCTGGGAAGAGTATGCCGATTTGGAATTAGCCCTGCAAAAATCTCTAGCCTTTACCGAAGACTTCAAGGAAGGGGTCAATGCCTTCAGCGCCAAACGCCGACCAAAATTCACAGGGAGATAGGCAAGACATTCTGGTGATTGTCTTTTATCTACCTCAACCTAGAAGTTAAAAAAGCAAGTTGGTTTAGCAATCAGGATTTAAAAACAGGCCCCACCTCCTTGCCATGCTAGCTATTCTAAAAGGCAGTTTCTTTACTGCCTTTTAGAATGGCCCAGAAAATAGAGGAGAAGCTGGTAGGAGGCTAGTTTGACAAGCTTCTGGCTAGCTTGTTCAGTCCTTGATTATTGGGTGGATGATTAAGTGATTTTTTCATTTTTCTTGCAAAGATATTTCAGTTTTGATATACTTTGACCATCAAATTGTTTGAGAATCGAGGTATAAAGTGGATTACAAACTAGTTAATGAATACCTAACTAAAGTCTTCAACAATGTCTTAGTGATTGAAGAAATGAGTTTGAAAAATAGTCGCTTTAATGATGTGTCCATGAAGGAAATGCATACCGTTGATATTATCGGTCATATTCCTGATGCGACACCGAGCGACATTGCAAGGGAGTTGATGGTCACCCTTGGGACCGTCACGACCAGTTTAAATAAATTAGAAAAAAAGGGTTATGTTGAGCGCCATCGCTCAAAAATTGACCGTCGGGTGGTCCATCTGAGTTTGACTAAGAAGGGACGTCTTATTTATCGTTTACATAACCGTTTCCATAAAAATATGGTGACGAGAATCACAGAAGGAATGGATGAGATGGAGGTTAAGACCCTAGAAACTGGGTTGCACAAGCTCTATCAATTCCTTGAGGAGTTAAAATAATGGCTTTTGCAAAAATTAGTCAAACAGCCTACTATGTTCCCGAGCAAATCGTCACCAATGATGATTTGTCCAAGATTATGGATACCAGTGACGAATGGATTTCCAGTCGGACTGGGATTAAGGAAAGACACATCAGTCGCGACCAAGATACTAGTGATTTGGCCACTCAGGTTGCTCAACAACTGTTAGAAAAATCTGCTAGCCAGCCTGAAGACCTGGACTTCATTATTGTTGCCACTATCTCACCCGATTCTATGATGCCTTCAACGGCGGCCCGTGTTCAGGCTAATATTGGAGCCAGCAAGGCCTTCACCTACGACTTGACAGCAGCTTGTTCAGGCTTTATTTTTGCTCTGGCTACAGCCGAAAAGTTCATCAAATCGGGTCTTTACCAGAAAGGTCTGGTTATCGGGGCGGAAGTTCTATCCAAGACCATTGACTGGACTGACCGCAGGACGGCTGTCCTCTTTGGTGATGGGGCTGGTGGCGTCCTCTTAGAGGCCGCACAAGAGGAGCACTTCTTGGCAGAGTCGCTTCATAGTGATGGTAGTCGGGGGCAGAGCCTGACCTCTAGTCAATGTGGCCTTGCCTCACCTTACTCAGATAAGACTGAGAATCATCCCTTCCTAGCCATGGATGGTCGGGCCATCTTTGATTTTGCGATTAGGGACGTCTCCAAAAGCATCAAGACCTTGATGGAGGAAGGCCAGTTTAGTGAGCAGGACTTGGATTATGTCTTGCTTCATCAGGCCAATATCCGGATTCTGGATAAGATGGCCAAGAAGATTGGCATTGATCGCGATAAATTCCTGGCCAATATGATGCACTATGGTAATACCAGTGCGGCCAGCGTGCCTATTTTACTAGCAGAGTCGGTAGAAAATGGTATAATTAAATTTGACGGTTCTCAGACCTTACTCCTATCAGGATTTGGTGGGGGATTGACATGGGGCAGTCTAATTGTTAAAATCTAGATAGATAACTGTGGCAAACAGTATTTATAATAATTTATTTTTTATCTTAAAGGAGAATTTAAAAATGGCAGTATTTGATAAAGTACAAGAAATCATCGTTGAAGAACTTGGTAAAGAACCAGAAGAAGTTCAATTGACCACAACCTTTGACGAACTTGATGCTGACTCACTTGATGTCTTCCAAGTTATTTCGGAAATCGAAGATGCATTTGACATCCAAATCGAAACTGAAGATGGTTTGAATACTGTTGGTGACTTGGTTACCTACGTTGAAGAAAAAACTAAATAAGCTTGTTTAAGGGACTGGGAGCTTTTCCCAGCCTTTGAATTTTCTGGATTTAGTCACGAAGGTGTAGCCTTGGATCGTCTTAATTCTTTTATGGATAATACGTTAGGCTGCAAGGTGGACGGGGCAGCTCATCCGCCTTCTTCTTTAGACCGATACTTTGACTCTCAAACTTTGAGGCTCAAAGTTGTTGGGTTGTTATAACATATAAGAAGGTAAGTAATTACATGAAAACTCGGATTACAGAATTATTGAACATTAAATACCCTATTTTCCAAGGGGGTATGGCATGGGTTGCAGACGGCGATTTGGCTGGTGCAGTTTCAAATGCTGGAGGCCTTGGAATCATTGGTGGTGGTAACGCCCCTAAAGAAGTTGTCAAAGCTAATATTGACAAGGTGAAATCTATAACTGACAAGCCTTTCGGTGTCAACATCATGCTTTTGTCTCCTTTTGCTGATGATATTGTTGACTTGGTTATCGAAGAAGGTGTCAAAGTTGTCACAACTGGTGCAGGAAACCCAGGTAAATATATGGAACGTCTGCATGAGGCTGGTATCACCGTTATTCCCGTTGTTCCAAGTGTATCCTTGGCTAAGCGGATGGAAAAGCTTGGTGCCGGTGCGGTCATCGCTGAAGGTATGGAAGCTGGTGGCCACATCGGTAAATTGACCACCATGACCTTGGTTCGCCAAGTGGTTGATGCCATTGATATTCCAGTCGTTGGTGCTGGTGGTGTGGCTGATGGTAATGGTGCTGCAGCTGTCTTTATGCTGGGTGCTGAGGCTATCCAAGTTGGGACTCGCTTTGTTGTCGCTAAGGAGTCTAATGCTCACCAAAATTTCAAGGACAAATTGCTTAAGGCTAAGGATATTGACACGGTCGTATCTGCTAATGTCGTTGGTCACCCTGTTCGTGCCATCAAGAATAAATTGTCTTCTGCCTATGCCCAAGCTGAGAAAGATTACTTGACTGGCAAGCTGAAAAAAGAAGAAATTGAAGAGCTAGGTGCTGGTGCCCTCCGCAACGCTGTTGTTGATGGTGATGTTCAAAACGGTTCAGTCATGGCTGGTCAAATTGCAGGTCTGGTTCGCAAGGAAGAAACCTGTCAAGAAATCTTGGAAGACCTTTACTATGGAGCTGCCAAGGTTATCAAGGACCAAGCTGCACGCTGGGCAGACGTTTCAGAAGACTAAAACAAGCAAAGACCTCAGATTCTAACCGCCAGGTCAAGAATCTCTCGCCCTAACTTGGAGGAAATCGCGTGACAAAGACAGCCTTTTTATTTGCTGGTCAAGGTGCTCAGAAGCTTGGTATGGCTAGAGACCTCTATGATAACTACCCTGTGGTCAAGGAAACCTTTGATAAGGCCAGTCAAATTCTTGATTATGACCTGAGAGAGCTCATCGACCATGATAAGGAAAAGCTCAATCAAACTCGCTATACACAACCGGCTATCCTGACAACCTCAGTTGCTATCTACCGTCTCTTAAAAGAAAAGGACCTTGAGCCTGATGCTGTGGCTGGACTTTCTCTGGGAGAATATTCTGCTTTAGTAGCAGCAGGTGCCCTCTCTTTTGAGGATGCTGTTGCCCTAGTGGCCAAGCGTGGTCAATTCATGGAAACAGCTGCCCCTGCTGGAACAGGAAAAATGGTTGCAGTCATGAATACGCCTGTAGATGTTATTGAGGAAGCCTGCCAAAAGGCTCAAGATAAGGGCTATGTTGGTCCAGCTAACTACAATACACCAGCCCAAATCGTTATTGGTGGCCATGTAGCAGCAGTTGATGCCGCCCTTGAAAACCTCAAGGAAGCTGGTGCAAAACGTTTGATTCCCCTCAAGGTTTCAGGCCCTTTCCACACGGCCCTCTTGGAGCCTGCTAGTCGTCAATTGGCTGAGGAATTGGCCAAGGTTTCATTCTCAGACTTCAAGATTCCTTTGGTTGGAAATACCGAAGCCAAGGTTATGAAAGAGGCAGATATCAAGTCTCTCTTGGCGCGGCAGGTTATGGAGCCGGTACGTTTTTATGAATCCATGGCAACCATGAAAGACCTAGGGGTGACCTCTTACATTGAGATTGGTCCAGGTAAAGTCCTGTCAGGCTTTATGAAGAAGATTGATAAGACGGCAGAACTAGCTCATGTTGAAGATTTAGCGAGTCTCCAAGCTCTGCTAGAAAAATAGGAGATTGATATGGAATTAAGCAAGAAAAATGTCTTTATTACTGGTTCTACCCGAGGGATTGGTCTAGCTGTTGCCCACCAGTTTGCTAGCCAAGGTGCTAATATCGTCCTCAACGGTCGCTCCGCAATTTCTGATGAACTTCTAGCCCAATTTTCTGACTATGATGTTAAGGTTGTAGCTATTTCTGGAGATGTCTCTGACTCTGCAGATGCCAAGCGGATGATTGCTGAAGCTACTGAGGCTCTGGGGTCAGTTGATGTCCTCGTTAACAATGCTGGCATCACTAACGACAAGCTCATGCTCAAGATGACACAAGAGGATTTTGAGAAGGTGCTCAAGATTAATCTGACGGGAGCCTTCAATATGACCCAGGCTGTGCTCAAGGCTATGAGCAAGGCTCGCCAGGGGGCTATCATCAATATGTCATCGGTTGTTGGTCTCATGGGAAATGTTGGCCAGGCCAACTATGCCGCTTCAAAGGCTGGCTTGCTGGGCTTGACCAAGTCTGTTGCTAGAGAAGTTGCTGGACGTAATGTTCGAGTGAATGCCATTGCCCCAGGCTTTATCGCATCGGATATGACGGATGCTATCCCTGAAAAGGCCAAACAAGCCATGATTGCCCAAGTGCCTATGAAGAGGATTGGTCAAGCTGAGGAAGTCGCCCAGGTTGCCATCTTCCTTGCTAGTCAGGAATACCTTACCGGTCAAGTCCTCGCCATTGATGGCGGCATGACCATGCAAGGTTAAAAAACGCTGAGATAAAAAATAAAGCAAAAAGATAGAGGAAAAATTATGACTTTTAATCGTGTTGTTGTTACAGGATATGGTGTTACTTCACCAATTGGAAATACACCAGAAGAATTCTGGAATAGCCTAGAAAAGGGTAAGATTGGCATTAAACCCATTACAAAGTTTGATGCTTCCGAAATCCCGGTGCACAATGCTGGTGAAATCCAAGATTTTCCCTTTGACAAGTACTTTGTTAAAAAAGATAAGAACCGGATGGATAACTATTCCCTCTTTGCCATGTATGCAGCCCTAGATGCCCTTGAAAATGCAGACTTGGACATGGAAAAGGTGGATCGTGACCGCACTGGGGTTATCGTATCGTCTGGTATTGGTGGTCTGCAAGAATTGCAGGACCAAATTATCCGTATGCACGAACGTGGTATGAAACGGATTCAACCCATGTTCATTCCTAAGGCCCTTTCTAATATGGCGGCAGGTAATATTGCCCTCAAGATTGGTGCCCAAGGGGTATGTAAGTCTATTACAACAGCCTGTGCATCAGCTAATGACGCTATCGGTGAAGCCTTCCGAGAAATCAAATACGGCCTCCACGATGTTGTCCTGGCAGGTGGTGCTGAAGCTTCCATTACTAAGATTGGTATTGGTGGTTTCAATGCCTTGACTGCCCTCTCAACAACTGAAGATCCTGCGCGCTCAGCTATTCCATTTGACAAGGATCGCAATGGTTTCGTTATGGGTGAAGGTGCTGGTGTCTTGGTTGTCGAAAGTTTAGAACACGCCCAAGCACGTGGGGCTAATATCTTGGCTGAAATCGTCGGTTACGGTAGCAACTGTGATGCCTACCACATGACAACACCAACTCCTGATGGTTCAGGGGCTGCTAAGGCTATGAAGTTGGCCTTGAAGGAAGCAGAGATTGAGCCCAACCAAGTTGGTTATGTCAACGCCCATGGTACTTCAACCCAAGCCAATGAAAAGGGTGAAAGTAAAGCCATTGTTTCTGTTCTTGGTAAGGAAGTTCCTGTTTCATCTACGAAATCCTTTACCGGCCACTTGCTGGGTGCTGCTGGTGCTGTGGAAGCTATCGCTACTATTGAAGCTATCCGCCACAGCTTCTTGCCAATGACAGCAGGAACCAAGGAATTGTCCGAAGACATCGAATGTGATGTTATCGTGGGGCAAGGTCGTCAAGCTGATGTAGATTATGCCCTATCCAATACCTTTGGATTTGGTGGGCACAATGCCGTTCTTGCCTTCAAACGTTGGGAGGCTTAGTCCATGAATATTTCAGAAATCAAAGACTTAATGGCCCAATTCGACAGCTCTAGCCTGCGCGAATTTGCCTACAATAATCAGGGAGAAAGCCTGGTTTTGAGTAAAAATGATGCTCAACTGGCTAATCCAGCGGTGCCTTCTGCCCCAGCGCCTCAGGCCCAAGTGGCAAGTGCTCCAGCAGCTCCAGTAGCTCCAGCAAATGCGGAGCCAGCTGCACAGGAAAGTTCTGCCCTTCAAGCAGCCGAAGGCCAAGTGGTCGAAAGTCCCTTAGTTGGGGTTGCCTACCTAGCTCCAGCACCTGACAAACCAGCCTTTGTTTCCGTTGGTGATAGCGTCAAGAAGGGACAAACCCTCTTGATTATTGAAGCCATGAAGGTCATGAATGAAGTCCCTGCCCCTAAGGCTGGTGTTGTGACTGAGATTCTGGTTGACAATGAAGAAGTGGTTGAATTTGGAAAGGGTTTGGTGCGCATCAAATGATTGATATTAATAAAATCAAAGAAGCCCTGCCTCACCGCTACCCTATGCTTTTAGTTGATCGAGTGTTAGAGGTATCTGAGGATGAGATTGTGGCTATTAAAAATGTCACCATCAACGAACCCTTCTTCCAAGGACATTTTCCTGAATATCCTGTCATGCCAGGTGTGCTAATTATGGAAGCCTTGGCTCAAACAGCCGGTGTCCTAGAGCTCTCCAAAGAAGGCAACCAAGGGAAATTGGTCTTCTATGCTGGCATGGATAAGGTCAAATTTAAAAAACAAGTGGTGCCTGGAGACCAAGTGGTCATGACAGCTAAGTTTATTAAACGTCGTGGTTCGATTGCAGTTGTCGAAGCCAAGGCGGAAGTCGATGGCAAGTTGGCAGCGAGTGGGACCCTGACCTTTGCTGTTGGCAACTAATCGAAAAATCAGAAGCTGGCTGGCTCAAGCCAATCTGTCAGCTTCCCAGAATAAGACTCAAGGGTTAGAAAGCTGAGTTCCAAGTGGACTTAACCCCTCTAACCCAAAGGGAGCTGGCTGGATAAGGATTTCTCAAAGAGGAAGTCCTAGCCAGCTTGTTCCCTTTTACATTTAATACTCTTCGAAAATCAGAACTATCACACGGATAAAGTCACTCTATAGTTTTTTATTAGGGTGACTACGAAAACTATGATTATCGTTTTCTATATCCCTGACTAATTTCATAAAAACTGTAATATTGACAGTTTTTACTCCACGTCGCATCGTTAATTCACTTTGCCGTACTTACTGAGGAAAGTGAAGCTTTCTGCATCTCCAGCCTCAAAAGGTCTACCTGACCTTTTGAGCTACCTGCAGTTCGTGCGACGCAGAGCAAAGTCGGTCGATTTCACCAACTTTGTGAGGTTAGTAAGGGAGCTAGGCAATCGCTATGGAGATTGCCGTTTGACATCAGTCACTTTAGTGACTTGATGTCATTGCTCCTTGCCTTGGCTAATTCTGATTTTCATTGAGTATAAAAGAGTTTTAAATGACTGAAAGGCAGAATATGTTTAAGAAAATTTTGATTGCCAATCGTGGTGAAATCGCAGTGCGTATCATTCGAGCGGCTCGTGAATTGGGTGTCGAAACGGTTGCCATCTACTCAGAAGCGGACAAGGAATCCCTCCATGTCCTTCTGGCTGATGAGGCTATCTGTGTCGGTCCTGCTCGTTCGAGCGGTTCCTACCTCAATATGAATGCAGTTTTATCTGCAGCCATTGTTACAGGGGCAGAAGCGATTCACCCTGGCTTTGGTTTCCTGAGTGAAAACTCTAAGTTTGCCACCATGTGTGAAGAGATGAAGATTAAATTCATCGGCCCTTCTGGTGTCATCATGGACAAGATGGGTGATAAGATCAATGCTCGCTCGGAAATGATAAAAGCCCAAGTGCCTGTTATCCCAGGTTCTGATGGGGAAGTCATGACAGCTGAGGATGCCCTCAAGGTTGCCGATGAGATTGGTTACCCTGTCATGCTCAAGGCTTCCGCTGGTGGTGGTGGTAAAGGGATTCGTAAGGTTGAAAAGGCTGAGGACTTAGTCCCTGCCTTTGAATCTGCCTCCCAAGAAGCTCTAGCTGCCTTTGGTAATGGTGCCATGTATATTGAAAAGGTTATCTATCCAGCCCGCCATATTGAGGTACAAATTCTGGGTGATAGCCATGGCAATGTTATCCACTTGGGCGAACGCGATTGCTCCCTGCAACGTAATAACCAAAAGGTCCTAGAAGAAAGTCCTTCCATAGCTATCGGTACCAGCCTGCGGACTAAGATGGGGGATGCTGCGGTGCGGGCAGCCAAGGCCGTAGGCTATGAAAATGCTGGTACTATTGAGTTTCTCCTAGATGAGGCATCTGGTAATTTCTATTTCATGGAAATGAATACCAGGATTCAGGTAGAGCATCCCGTTACCGAATTTGTTACCAATGTTGATTTGGTCAAGGAACAAATCAAGGTGGCCAATGGCCAAGAGCTGTCTTACAGTCAGGATGATATTCAAATCACGGGCCATGCTATTGAATGTCGGATTAATGCTGAAAATCCCAAATTCAACTTTGCTCCAAGTCCTGGTAAGATTACAGACCTCTACCTGCCAGCTGGTGGCGTTGGTTTACGGGTGGATTCGGCTGTCTATCATGGCTACACCATTCCGCCTTACTACGATAGTATGATTGCCAAAATCATTGTTCACGGGGAAAATCGTTTCGATGCCCTGATGAAGATGCAGCGGGCCCTTTATGAATTGGAAATTGATGGCGTCTTGACCAATGCGGATTTCCAATTGGATTTGATTTCTGATCAAAATGTTATTGCTGGGGATTATGATACCTCATTCTTGATGGAGAAATTTTTGCCAGCCTATAATCAAGAAGATTAGGAGACCTTATGGCTTTATTTAAAAGAAAAGATAAGTATATCCGTATCAATCCCAATCGATCCTTAAGGACGCCTGAGCAGGCCAAGCCAGAGGTTCCAGATGAGCTCTTTGCCAAGTGTCCAGGCTGTAAGCATGTCATCTATCAAAAGGACATGGGAGCGGAAAAAATCTGTCCTTCCTGTGGTTATAACTTTCGCATCTCGGCGCCTGAACGTTTATCCCTGACGGTGGATCCCGATAGCTTTGAGGAGCTTTTCACCGGCCTTGAAAGCAAGGACCCACTCAACTTTCCAGGCTATAAGGATAAATTAAAGGTGGCCAAGGAAAAGACTGGCCTAGATGAGGCAGTCATGACTGGGACGGCCAAGATCCAAGGTCAAGACCTGGCCCTAGCTATCATGGATTCTAACTTCATCATGGCCTCCATGGGGACTGTTGTTGGGGAAAAAATTACCCGTCTCTTTGAGTATGCAACCGAAAAAGGCCAACCTGTAGTAATCTTTACGGCCTCAGGTGGTGCTCGGATGCAAGAGGGTATCATGAGTCTCATGCAGATGGCTAAAATTTCTGCAGCAGTCAAACGCCATTCCAATGCTGGTCTCTTTTACCTAACGGTTCTAACGGACCCAACAACTGGTGGGGTTACAGCCTCCTTTGCTATGGAAGGGGACATCATTATTGCTGAGCCTCAGACCCTAGTAGGCTTTGCTGGTCGTCGTGTTATTGAAACGACGGTGCGTCAGACCCTGCCAGATGACTTCCAAAAATCAGAATTCCTCTTGGAACACGGCTTTATTGATGCCATTGTCAAGCGGACACAGATGAAGGAGACCATTGCGAAATTATTAGCCTTTCATGGAGGTGCCAAATGAGTGATGTCGCCCGTATTTTAAAAGAAGCCCGTGACCAAGGGCGAATGACCAGCCTTGACTATGCCAAGGAAGTCTTCGATGATTTCTTTGAACTGCATGGTGATCGCCATTTTGCAGATGACGGAGCTGTTATTGGTGGCCTTGCAACCCTGAATGGCCGGCCAATTACTGTAGTCGGTATCCAAAAGGGCAAAAACCTTCAGGATAACCTTAACCGCAATTTTGGTCAGCCCAACCCAGACGGTTACCGCAAGGCCCTGCGACTGATGAAGCAGGCTGAGAAATTTGGCCGTCCTGTTGTGACCTTCATCAATACAGCCGGTGCCTATCCAGGTATTGGCGCCGAAGAGCGAGGCCAAGGGGAGGCTATTGCCAAGAACCTGATGGAAATGAGTGACCTCAAGGTCCCCATCATCGCCATTATTATTGGTGAAGGGGGTTCTGGTGGGGCCCTGGCCCTAGCTGTTGCTGACAAGGTGTGGATGCTAGAGCACACCATCTATGCCATCCTCAGTCCAGAAGGCTTTGCTTCCATCCTTTGGAAGGATGGCTCTAGGGCGACTGAGGCTGCCGAGCTGATGAAGTTGACAGCAGGCGAGCTCTACAATATGGAAGTGATTGACAAGGTTATCCCTGAGCATGGTTACTTTACCAGCGAGATTGTCGAAAATATCAAGACCAGTCTCATTGAAGAATTGGACCAGCTCAGCCAACTGCCCCTTGAGCAGTTGCTGGAGAACCGCTACCAACGCTTTAGAAAATACTAATATTCATTCAACATCAAAAGTTTCAATTTTGATACTTTCTTAAAAAGTGCGGACGCAAGCAATCTCCATTTGGAGTTTCATTGCTAATTTTCGAGCCTAGGTCTCGAAAATTCCGTTCTTAGCAACAATATGGTCGTTGCTAAGAATTCCACTTTGGCGAAAGTATCATTTTAACTAACTGTTATCAGCTAAAACTCTAGATTTTTTAGCTAGCTATGTCTATTCTGGTAACAACAATAACAAGTTTTGATATTTTTTGAGTATAAGAAAAGATTTGAGGGCAAAATAGAAGTACCTCAAGATTCGAAATAGCAAAAAAGCACTTGAATTTGGTCAAGTGCTTTTATAGGCTTTGTAGCTGCAATAACTGGCGATTTTTACTTGCAATTCTAGCAAACTATGCTACAATAGCAATAGAAAAAGGGTCTTGCTTCCAACAAGACCCAATGTAAAGCCGTTAAACGGTGGCTACGTATTTATATTATTAAAGAATAACCGTCAACGTTCCAAAGTTGAGACGGTTATTTTTTTGTCCATTTTAACAATTCGAGAACAATTCTCATGAGGTTGATGATAAAATTACCAGCAACGAAAATGAGAGTTAGTGCCTCAAATGTTGACAAAATCAGTTACTCCTTTCTAAATAGGATTTTTCTGCCTCACTCATGGGCACCACCTCCTACTGTAGAAATTTGTAACCACCGTCTTCACTTCTTTACAGACCTATTATAGCATAAAAGTTAGTATAATTACTAATGGATTTAGATACTTGATTTTGGTCAAGTGCTTATTTCATCCACAGGTGTTATAATGAAACCATGTTAGAAGCAATCAATGATTATTTGGCCTATCAAGGTCGCAACTATCTAAAACCTGAAAAGGCTGGAGAGCAGGCCTCCAATATGCAGGATTTGCGGTCCCTAGCCCAGTCTGCCCGCAAGGAATTTTCTGAAATCAGTCAAGAACTGGCAGGGCGGGTGGCGCCTTTTGAACCCGAACGGGTCAGCCAATGGATGAATCAGGCACAGGTCTGTCGGCCCCATTTTTGGTGCTATTATCGCCTTCCCTCTGATAGTTTGGCAGAGGTGGCCCTAGCTATCCGTCTCTACGGTCAAAAGGATGCCTTTGGCATTTCGGTAGAGGTTAGTTTTATCGAGCGTAAGAAATCAGACCAAACTCTAGCCAAGCAGGCTAAGGTTTTAGACCTACCGCTGAAAGAAGGCATGTACTACTTTGTCCAAAAAGACGGCCAGAGTCATCGGGTTGAAGGAAGTGAGGTCAATCGTCAGGACTTGAAAGAAGCCCTGGCTCAAGGTCAGGTTCGCAAGGTCTTGATTAAGACCGATATTCCAGTTGAGCCATCGACCTCCAAGTCAGCCCTAGTTACCCGATTAGTCCAGGCCTTCAATCGCCTTCTGCCCTATTATCAAATTACTAAATCTTAACCAGAATCAAGCTACCTATTGGCACAGGGGCAGTGAGTCCCAAAAATCAGAAAAGGCTAAAGTTGCTAGTTATCCAAAAAAATCCAAGCAAGGTAACTGCTTGGATTTCTTGCTTATCTTGCTAGCTGTGTAACCTGTTCCGTGGTTCCTGAATTTTACAGAGGAAGCGAGACGGTTGTTCTGTGGAGCCTGTTCTTAGTTCCTGCCTTTTTATTAGCTGGGGCTATCGCTCTTTTCTACCTTTATTTTTGGAGGTCCTTAGTCAGCCTTAATCACTTCGACCCCACCCATATATGGACGAAGGACTTCTGGAATAGTGATAGAGCCATCTTCGTTTTGGTAGTTTTCTAGGATAGCTGCCACTGTCCGGCCGACAGCTAGGCCAGAACCATTGAGGGTGTGGAGGAGTTTGACCTTGCCGTCAGCCTCGTCACGATAGCGAATTTGTGCCCGACGGGCTTGGAAATCTTCACAGTTAGAGCAAGAAGAAATTTCCCGATAGGTATTTTGGGCAGGAATCCATACTTCCACATCGTAGGTCTTGGCAGCTGAGAAGCCCATATCTCCTGTACAAAGGGTAATCACCCGGTAGGGCAGATTCAACTTTTGCAGAATGTTTTCAGCATTAGCGGTCATCTTTTCCAATTCATCATAGGAAGTTTCCGGCTTGGCAAACTTGACCATTTCGACCTTGTGGAATTGGTGGAGTCGAATCAGACCACGAGTATCGCGACCAGCAGATCCAGCCTCAGAGCGGAAGGATGGGCTCATAGCGGTAAAGTAGATTGGCATCTCCTTACCATCAAGAATTTCTCCGCGATAGTAGTTGGTCAGAGGCACTTCAGCCGTTGGAATGAGAACATAGTCCGAATCAGCTAATTCAAAGGTATCTTCCTTGAATTTTGGATATTGCCCCGTACCGAACATGGAATCGTGATTGACCATGTAAGGAGGGATAACTTCGGTATAGCCTTCCTTGGCATGCTCATCCAACATAAAGCTGTAGATGGCCCGTTCTAGGCGAGCGCCCAAGCCCTTGTAGAAGAGGAAGCGAGAACCAGTAACCTTAGCTCCGCGTTCCCAGTCCAGAATATCTAGGTCTTCGCCCAAATCCCAATGAGGCTTAACTTTGAAGTCAAAATCACGAGGAGTGCCCCAGCGGCGAACTTCAACATTTTCCTCTTCGTCAGCACCGACTGGCACATCGTTATGAGCCATGTTAGGGAGAGTGACAACGATGTCATTAAGCTCTTGATCAACCCCAGTTAGCTCAGCATCAATGGACTTGATTTCTGCAGAAACCTTCTGCATTTCGGCAATCTGTTCGGAAGCATCTTCCTTATTGCGTTTGGCTTGGGCAATGGCGGCAGAAGCGACATTGCGGTGGGCCTTGAGTTCTTCGGATTTAACAATCAGGTCACGACGTTTAACATCAAGCTCTTTGAGTTGATCAAGAGTTTCAGCCTTGACCCCACGATTGGCCAAGTTTTCAGCCACTTCATCAAAATTCTGGCGAATGCGTTTTAAGTCTAACATAGGTCCCTCTTTCTAAAAATAAAGCACAGCTAAGTTTTTGTTGGAGTGCCTGGGGCACGGTTCCATCCAACTTCACTTGCTGTGCACTTGATTGCTATTTTATTGGGTGATAAACGGTAGAATTTCAATCAGCTTCCCTATCTGCTTCCAGCAACCGCAGACTTTCTGAAAGGGTAGACTCACCTACTTATCCGTTGTCACCATTATATAAGAAAAGCCTCTAATTGTAAAGACTGGCTGTCGGTTGACCTAGCCTGAAACGGGGTG